>Ga0114999_10001873_pt1 | contig 28621 bp, 27 predicted proteins | sample ArcticOcean_MG_C_3_FD_89820 | JGI IMG/M metagenome (GOLD analysis project Ga0114999, IMG submission 89820) | Marine microbial communities from western Arctic Ocean - ArcticOcean_MG_CB8_126 | ecosystem: Environmental > Aquatic > Marine > Oceanic | place: Arctic Ocean: Canada Basin | collected...
AATCAGTATCTCAGATGGACCCGCGATCATATCAATGCCTACGGTTCCAAACACTTGTCGCTTAGCTGCTGCAACATAGGCATTACCGGGACCAACAATTTTATCAACTGGTTTGATACTTTCTGTTCCATAAGCCAGAGCTGCTATCCCTTGCGCGCCACCAACCCGATAAATTTCAGTCACCCCTGCTATTTCAGCCGCAGCCAGAACCAACGGGCTCAGTACACCACCTGGAGTTGGGACGACCATAACAATGCGCTCAACACCAGCAACATTTGCTGGTATGGCGTTCATCAGTACAGACGAAGGATATGCGGCTGTTCCACCTGGCACATAAAGACCAACATTTTGTATGGCAGTCCATTTATACCCTAAACGGAGACCCATATCATCGACATAATCAAGATCAGCAGGTTTTTGACGTGAATGAAAATCTTGGATACGATGAGAGGCAAGCTGCAGCGCCTCTAAAGTTTGAAGATCACAAGCATTCCAGGCAGCGGCAATCTCATCAGAACTGATTTGCACCGTATCCGCCGATAGAGCAAATCGGTCAAATTTTTCTGTCAACGAAAATAACGCTTCATCACCACGCGTTTTAACGTCAGTAACGATTTCAGCAACAGCATCATTTACGTCTGAATCTTGTTCGCGTTTTTGCGTTAAAAGCCTATTAAATTCTTTTTCAAAATCAGGATTTATTGTATTAAGCCGCAAGGGCATCGACGGCCTCCCCAAATTTATTAATCCAACCACCAACTTCATCGGGGCGGGTTTTCCACGCGGCACGATTGATACAAAGCCGCGATGTAATTTCACAAATCCGCTCGACCTCAACCAAGCCATTAGCTCGCAACGTCTCTCCTGAAGAAACCAAATCAACAATCCGACGGCATAAGCCCAATTGTGGTGCCAGTTCCATTGCTCCATTCAACTTAATACATTCAGCCTGAACTCCGCGTTCAGCAAAGTACTTACCAGTTAAGTGTGGGTATTTTGTAGCAACACGGACGGAGCTCCAAGTAGATGGGTCATTTTCACCATTTAAATCCTCAAGTTCAGCCAACGACAATCGACAAGAACCAACGTCTAAGTCTAAAGGCGCATAAATTTCTGAGTAATCAAATTCAAGCAAAACATCATTTCCGACAACACCCATATGAGCTGCGCCAAAAGCAACAAAAGTTGCAACATCAAATGCTCGGACACGAATAATATCGAGTTCAGGGATATTTGTCGTAAATCGCAATTGTCTAGCATATTCATCATCGAAGGCCGGTTCCGGCTCGATCCCAACATCTCGAACCAACGGCATTACTTCTTTTAAAATACGTCCTTTGGGTAATGCCAATACAAGTTTTTCATTACGTAACACCATTAGCTCTCCTTAAGATACGACTATTCGATGCATTCATATCGGTTTTTATCCCGCTAAACCAGCCTACATGCGCTTTATCCTCGAGCAAGTTCAATGATCAAATCTCTGATATTGGTTTGCATTCCAGTACCGGCTCACACCTCTGCAATGGTTCCAGGTTGTTAAGCACTATTTGTGAGCTTCATTTTCATAGCTTCAATTGTCTCAAATAAATCGCCCGTTTCAGCATTCTTTTACTGCGTAACAGCAATAGATCCAATTATTTCTCGAAACGACAAACAAGCGATTACAAGGCCAAATATTTTATCAATCATATAACTTGCATCGACCTCGAGCCAGTGTACGAGGACCTTATCTTCCTCGATATAAGAAGCAACGTTAAGAATATCGACTAATTAGCTATATTTTCTCCATGCAGCTTTAATTGCCAAGCACCATTGGCTTTTACCTAATTTTAGTTGGAAATGTATTGCTTTCACACACAAACTACATGACAATTTATAAATGAATACACAACTTAAAGTTTTCAGGTTAATCGTAGCCCTTGTGTTTTTTGCCTTCCTTATATGGATTGGGTTTGAAGTTTTTAACGAACGCTATTTGCATGCGGTTGCTATTAGCAGCACTGGGCCACTTTTAATGTGGTTTGCAATGGGGCTTGGCAAACACCCAAAAGATGAATTTTAGCAAAAGCCTCAGGGTTTCAAACTTCATTGCCACCCCGACGGCCAATCATAATGTCGCGGTGAATCCAAACGCTAAGCAATAACCCAAACCCGATTAAAAGTGTCATCATAGCCGTACCACCGTAAGAAACCAGTGGAAGCGGGACACCAACTACGGGAATCAACCCCATGACCATAGCAATATTAATAAACACGTATAAAAAGAAAGTAGTTGTAACGCCCGCACCAACAAGACGTCCGAACTGATTACGGGAACTTAGCGCCATGGCAAATCCATAAATCAGTATCAGCCCATACAGAGTAAGTAATCCAACACCACCTATCATACCGAACTCTTCTGCCAACATAGTAAAAATAAAGTCTGTTTGCATTTCAGGTAGAAAACTTAAATGTCCCTGGGTACCTTGCATAAATCCTTTACCAAACACGCCACCAGAACCCAAAGCAATTTTAGATTGGATGATGTGATAGCCAGAACCTAACGGGTCACTTTCGGGGTTTAAGAACGTTAGTACCCGCCGTTTTTGGTATTCGTGTAAAAGTTGCCATGCAACTGGCATCGATCCAATTCCCAAAACAAGTACAACACCAAATTTCCACATTCGAACGCCAGCAGTAAAGAAAATCGCTCCGCTAGCCATCACCAACAACAAAGTCGTACCCAAGTCTGGCTGACGTAAAACTAACATCGATGGCAATGCAATCATCAAAAGGGGAACTACCAAATACGAAGGACGCCCGACATCTTCAATGCTACCGCCATGAAAATACCGTGCAAGTGCCAAAATTAAAGTAATTTTCATCAATTCTGATGGTTGAAAATTAAAATAACCAAAGCTAAGCCAACGTTGTGCTCCCATACCAATCGTTCCAGCTACTTCGACAATCATTAATAAACCCAAAGTAATTAAGTAAAAAAAATAGGCATATCGCATCCAGATTCGGATATCAATTAAAGCGATGGCGATCATCACACAAACACCTACACAGAACCGCGCAAATTGCCTAAAAGCCCATGGCTCTAGGTTTCCATTAGCAGCCGAATACAACATGAAAAATCCAATACTAGCGGCAAGGAATAACAGGATCACGAACAACCAATGAATATGTAAAAGTTTTTGGCCTAAAGTCAGATCTGGTATATTTAGGGTGTTTTGGCTCATCCTTTAGTAACCTTAATCTAGCTTTTCAATATTTGAATCTAAGTCTGATTTTTTGCTACCACTTAAACCAGTGCCAATTGAATCGCGTCGCTGCGCTTCGAGCAAAATATCACGCGCAATAGGTGCCGCCACTGATGACCCACCACCACCATGCTCAACAACAACAGCGATCGCATACCTTGGCTCATGAATGGGTGCAAAACCGACAAACAAGGCATGATCACGTTCTTTCCATGGTAAGTTCTTATTTTTAATTACCCCAGATTCACGCTCCGATTTAGAAATTCGGCGAACCTGTACAGTACCTGTTTTACCGGCCATCTCCATACCAGGTTCATTAATTCGAGACATTTTAGCCGTTCCAAACACTGGGTTATTTACTACTTCTGACATGCTTTCTTGAATAAGCTTCAAATGAGCCGAATAAATCCCCAAAGATTTTGGCTTTAAAGCTTGCTTGACTTTTGTCCCATCAGCCTGGCTGTTTACCCGTTTGGTTAATCGGGGCGTAATAGCCAAACCGCCATTGGATAAATGCGCTGTCATTACGGCTAGTTGCAGTGGTGTCGTTAAAATGTAGCCTTGGCCAATTCCTGCATGCAAGGTTTCCCCTTGATGCCACGGTGCATCTAAAGCTCTACGTTTCCATTTCTTGTTTGGTACTAGACCAGCTTTTTCACCTGGCAAATCAACGCCTGTTTTAGCACCCAAACCAAAGCGATTCGCCATCACTGAAATGCGATCAATCCCTGTCCTTTTAGCAATTTCATAAAAATACACGTCGCATGATTGGGTAATTGCCATCTTTGCATCAACAACTCCATGCCCATGCTTCTTCCAACAATGAAATTTAGAATCACCCAATTCAATATAGCCACGACAAAAGACTTTAGTGTTTGGAGTAATAGTACCCTTCTCTAGCGCAGCTAAAAGCACAACCATTTTAAAAGTCGATCCTGGCGAGTAATGCCCAGCAATGCTTTTATTTATCAGTGGTGACCTCGGATTAGAAACAAGGCTTTTCCATTCCTCCCGCTTAAGGCCACGATTAAAAGCATTTGGGTCGTATCCTGGTGTTGAAACCATAGATAAAACATCACCCGTTCGCACATCGATAACAACAACTGAAGCGCTTTCTTCCTTAAGTCTTTTCGAAATCATGCGTTGCAAGCCTAGGTCAAGTGTTACTGCAACCTTAGCCCCTGCCTGTCCCTCGTTTCGTGACAACTCACGGATCACACGGCCGAAAGCGTTCACTTCAACTTGTGAGCTACCACCCGATCCACGCAAAACTTTATCATGAATTTTTTCAATTCCAGCTTTACCAATCCGAAACCCTGGTAATTCAAGCAGCGGATCTCCGTTAAGCTCTTTAGCTGAAACGGCTGCCACATAACCCAAAACATGAGCTGTATCTGCACCATACGAATAATTACGGCTCTGGCCAACATCGATAAAAATGCCAGGTAAATTTGGCGCATTAACTTCAATACGTGAAACTTCTTGCCAATCTAAATTACTACGAATGCTAACAGGAACAAAACTTCTATTCCGTTTTATTTCCCGAATGGTGCGCCGACGTTCAGCTGGGTTTATAGATATAATTTGACTTAAGGCATCTAAGGTATATTCAATATCACGGGTATTTTCAGAAATTAAAAGAACGCGGTAGTTTTGCTGGTTATCGGCAATTGGAATACCAAATCTATCAACAATCTGTCCTCGTCTAGGGGCAAGTAACCGCAAGTTAATTCGGTTTTCATCTGCTAGAGTTCGGTATCGATCAGCCTCAACAACTTGCAAATAATACATACGAGCAATTAATGCAGCCATTAATGAAGCTTTGCCACCCGCAAGAAACAAAGCTCGACGGGTAAATAGCTTATGTCGTTCTGAATCGAGATGCATCAGTGCTACCTTATAATAAATTGTTGCCAGCGCATAAATACCCATGCAAGAGCTGGGAAAAATGCGACCGTTAACAGGTATTGAAAAACCACTGCTTGCAGATCTATAAAGTTAAAATTCCATAAAGAAATCAATGCCCACGCTAACAAAAAGCCCCCGCCGAAACAATAGAAAACCCAAGCCATATAATAGAAAATGACTTACCAAATAGAAATCTATGTTGCCAAATAACCATTCCGTAAACCATCAGGAAAACAATTGTGTATACCCCAATGGGTGCGCCAGAAAAAATATCCTGTAAAAGGCCAACAATAAAAACTGCATGGGCTGGCAAAAGCTCCGATTTGTAAACAGTCCAATGGTAAACCGCCATAAGGGGCATCAGCGGGACTACCTGCGAAAAACCCGGAATCTCAAGCGGAATAATGTTTAAAATGACTAGCGCCAAAGTTAGTAAAAATGGGGTTAGTAGACGTGTCAAAATATCTAGACGATACCAGATACTAGTTTTCATCGTCCTTAATCCCTTCTTTTGTTGCCACCCGGCGGGGTTTCAACAATACCAGTTAAACCATAATCAAGAACGCGTAAATGGGTGACGCGATATCGATCAACAAACGGTTTAATTCTGGTTCCATTCACATTAACCGATGCAACTAATCCAACAGGTATACCCGGGGGGAAAGCCCCGCCATGCCCCGAAGTCACAATCCTATCGCCTTGACTTACCAAGGCTCCTGGAGACAAATATATCAGCCTAGGCTGATAAGAATTATCACCAGCCATAATGGCGCGGGCTTGGCTTGATTGAATGACAACTGGAATACGTGAGTTCAAATCTGTAATTAAAAGAACGCGGGATGAACGCTTGCCCACATCAGTAACTCGCCCAACTAACCCTTCACCAGTAATTGTTGGCTGGCCTTTAAGCACCCCTGACTTATTACCCACATTAATAACCACGCTGTTTGCAAATGCGCCGCCAGTGTCGGCAATCACACGGGCTGTTATAAAGCCTGCTGCTGGGTCAACTGGGAAATTCAATAAATTACGTAAATTTCTATTTTCTACTTTCAACTTCCTAGCAAGCATTTGCCACTGCAGCAAACGATCTTTTTCTTGCTTAAGCAAAATATTCTTTTCACGAATATTATAAACACCCAAAACTTCGTTGATCAGTTGGTTAACAGTTTTGACAGGCTTTGATAAAACATTCAAAATTGGAGAAACAGCATCAGTCACATTCATGCGCGCGATTTCCATAACGTTTGCGTCAAGCTTACCTAGAACCATTAAAGCAACCGCAAGCAATATGAGGGCCAAAAATGAAAACCGTTGCGCCATGACACGAATCGGTGCAACAGTTGTTTTGATGGAATGTGAATTGTCCTCCACATCTACCTCATATAGTTTTTTTCAATCTCGCCTAGTCTTTGAGACACACCAAACTGCATTTTAAAGACACCTACAACATGTTCTGTAGTAATTCAGGGAATTAGTACATGGTCATCAACACGTCTTTCAAAACTTTTTTCTGCTCTAATGCACGCCCAGTTCCCAAAACAACACAAGATAAAGGATCATCTGCAATCGATACAGGCAACCCCGTCGCATGACGGAGCACAAAATCAATATTACCCAGCAACCCCCCCCCGCCAGTTAAAACAATTCCTTTATCGACAATATCCGCAGCCAGTTCAGGGGCTGTGTGCTCAAGTGCCACTTTAACCGCCTCAATAATTGCTCCTACTGGTTCTGCAAGACTTTCGGAAATTTGGCGTTCAGAAATGATCAGTTCCTTGGGAACCCCATTCATCAAATCTCGGCCTTTAATTTCCATTGTCCGGCCTTCGCCTTCATCCGGTGGGCAAGCTGATCCAATATCTTCTTTAATGCGCGCCGCACTGGCTTCACCAACCAATAAGTTATGGTTCCGTCGAATGTAAGCAATAATAGCTTCATCCATTTTATCGCCACCAACACGAACAGAGCGTGAATAAACAATCCCACCAAGACTCAAAACTGCAACTTCTGTCGTACCGCCACCAATATCAACAACCATTGAGCCAGTTGGCTCGGTTACAGGCAAGCCAGCACCAATTGCTGCAGCCATAGGCTCTTCAATCAAATAAACTTTACGTGCCCCTGCACTTTCTGCAGATTCTTGAATTGCCCGACGTTCAACTGCAGTTGATCCTGAAGGCACACAGACCACGACCAAAGGGCTTGCAAAACTGCGTCGGTTATGGACTTTACGAATGAAATACTTAATCATTTCTTCGGCAACTTCAAAGTCAGCAATAACACCATCGCGCAATGGGCGAATGGCGCGTATATTTCCGGGCGTTCGTCCTAACATTTGTTTGGCTTCTTCTCCAACAGCCAATACCTGTTTTTTACCGCGCACTTCATTAATTGCAACAACCGACGGCTCGTTCAAAACAATCCCACGATCCTTTACATACACAAGCGTATTCGCCGTGCCCAAATCAATGGCCATGTCTGCTGATAAAAATCCAAACAATCGCGAAAACATATAACCTCACAAATTCAACTATCAAGATGGGTGTTAGTTTTACCCACTGTTATTTTCAATTTTGACAAACCAACTCTATCATTTGCTTATCGACATGTCTTTATACGCATATGCACCCATAACTGCTAGGAATAAAGCCCACAGAGCGGTTTTTTTCCTTTTATCCATCAGTATGATGAATGGCTTTGAATTTGCCATCAAAGGCAATAGGAAGCCCGACTTCGATCACATTAACACCCAACGTTTCCAACAAACTTGCGATACGAGCTTTTTCATCCAGCTTCAAGGAAGCTTCCGGATATTGTTCCCCATCGCAGACAGTGGTGTCAAAAATAATAATGTTGTTTGCCTCGTCACTCAATCTTTATCGCAGTATCCTTATGTTTGCTGATGGTACTTAACCATAAACGCAAACGTTTTTAGCCTAATATCAGAGGAAAGAACAATTATTTCAAATTCCTGAGAATAATTAGTAATCTATAGATATTGAAAAAAACTTAACAACTACAAGGTTGATTAACCACATCAGGCTCCATTATATACTCTATTCGTTCAAATTTAGGAAGCTTAGATAAACTGGATAGTCTAGAACATACTCACATGCTTTAGCTGCACCAATCGCAATTAATGATCATCATTAAGACCAGTAATATTCACTCCAGCCACCTGCAAGTAAAAAATTTTTGATGTAAATCAACAATAATATCATATGAAAAAAGCCCAACTATTTCTTTTAGGCTTTAAACTAATTGCGGCATTTTTTTAGGCAGTCATGTAATATCATTGGTTCGTGGCATCACCATCCAGATCAACGAGTAACCATCAATTGCTGCGATCGTTTTACTCATCTCTGAGATCACAAAATCACCTCTTTGCCGTTAATAAATTTATCAACAAACGTGCGTACTAATATTTTTATGTCCCAGCTTGGGTTAGCATATTTAATCGTATCAATATTGATGTGTATTTGTGACTATAGCTCACGCGTACATCATCTATACGTTATTTATACAAAAATTCACCCAACTAATTCGTTGTATATTAATCACATACTCGCCCCTAAGTATTCACCAAATCAGCGATTTTTAGCATAATGTATTATTTCATTTTAAAATAAATTAATCTACTTAGTAAATAAATAGCCCACCATTTAAATAAGTAAATGGTGGGCTATGTTTCCTAAAAAGTGAGGCATAAAAAAATTAAGGCTCAGTTCTTTTCTTTGTTAACCAATGCATTTTCAGCAATCCAAGGCATCATAGCTCTTAATTTTGCGCCAATTTTTTCAACTCCATGCTCGGAGCTGTTACGCCGGTTTGCCTTGAAGCTTGCAAGTCCTGACTTGTTTTCAAGCATCCAATCACGTGTGAAACGGCCTGACTGAATATCTTCAAGAACGCGTTTCATCTCAGCTTTTGTTTCACTCGTAATAATTCGAGGACCAGTAACATAATCACCGTATTCAGCTGTGTTAGAAATAGAGTAGCGCATGTTGGCAATACCGCCTTCATAGATCAAATCAACAATCAACTTAACTTCATGACAGCACTCGAAGTATGCCATTTCTGGTGCATAACCTGCTTCAACCAAAGTCTCATAACCCGCCATAATCAATGCCGTTAAGCCGCCACAAAGAACAGCTTGCTCGCCAAACAGATCTGTTTCGCACTCTTCTTTAAAGGTTGTTTCAACAATGCCGGCACGCCCACCACCAATACCAGCAGCATATGAAATACCAACTTCTTTTGCATTGCCGCTAAAATCTTGGTCTACAGCGATCAAGCAAGGAACTCCCGCACCGCGGGCATATTCACCACGAACTGTATGGCCAGGACCTTTTGGTGCAATCATGAAGACGTCAATGTCCGCGCGAGGCTCAATCAACCCAAAATGAACATTTAAACCGTGTGCGAATGCAATAGCCGCGCCTGACTTTAAATTATCTCGAACGTGGTCGTTATAAAGATCGGCTTGTGTTTCGTCTGGTGTTAAGAACATGAAAACATCAGCTTCTTTAGCCGCATCCGCAGCTGACATCACTTCAAAGCCTTCACCTTCAGCTTTAATCGCACTGGGTGAACCCGGACGAAGAACAATCGCAATGCTTTTTACACCAGAATCCCGCAAATTCAGTGCGTGGGCGTGGCCCTGACTTCCGTAACCTGCAATTACAATTTTCTTTTCTTTGATTAAATTTACATCGGCATCACGATCATAATACACGCGCATGATTTAGTTCCTTCCTTTAGCGTTACGTTCATGTTTAAAAAAGTGTCATTTATTTTTTTTACTCAGTTGTAATTTTCAAATGTTATCCTCAAGCGATTCAGTACCACGCGAAATAGCGACAACACCCGTTCTAGAAATATCAATCAGCCCTAAAGGCTTCATTAAATCTATAAATGCATCAATTTTACTAGACGTTCCAACAATTTCAAAAACAAAAGATTCGTTCGTAGAATCAACTGCGCGCGCCCGAAAAATATCTGCTATTCTTAAACTTTCAACACGCTTGTCACCAATGCCTTTGACTTTAACGAGGGCCAATTCACGCTCAACATAAGCGCCGGCCTGCGTCAAATCACTAACCTTGTAAACTGGGATAATGCGGGTTATTTGTGCTTTAATTTGCTCGATCACCATTGGTGTTCCAGAAATCACTATCGTTATTCTGGATAAATGCCGCCCACGTCGTGTTTCTGCAACGGTTAAGCTTTCAATATTATAACCTCGGCCAGAAAACAGTCCAACCACTCGAGCCAAGACACCTGGCTCGTTATCTACAAGTACAGCAATCGTATGCTGGTAGATGTGTTCATTCACGGCAGTCACGTGGGTAGCTCCTAATTTAAAATGACATCAGTCTCTTAAGCTTTGTCTTATAAATAAATTGTTCAGTATATCAATGCCAGATCAGTCCCTAGCTACTCTAAACAAGTGCCATACCCTCTTTTGCACCTGATTTTGCACTAATATCGTCCGGCCCCAAAATCATTTCATTATGCGCAGCCCCCGCTGGTATCATTGGAAAGACATTCTCCTATGGATCCACATGGAGATCCGCCAATACAGGGCCATCGTGGGCAAGCAACTCTTCGAGCATCATGTCCATTTCTGAAAGCTTAGTTGCTCGAAGACCTTTCATACCAAACGCTTCTGCCATTTTGACAAAATCAGGCAAACTCTCCATATAACTTTCAGAATAACGTGATCCGTGCATCAATTCTTGCCATTGACGTACCATACCTAGGCTAAAATTATTTAAAATTAAAATTTTAACCGGCAAACGATACTGAACGATAGTTGCCAGTTCCTGCATATTCATCATGAATGAACCTTCACCAGAAACCCCGACAACCATTGCTTTCGGGTGCGCAACTTGCACACCCATAGCAGCGGGAAGACCGTAACCCATGGTCCCAAGCCCCCCAGATGTTAGCCATCGATTTGGCTGCTCAAAATTCAAGTACTGGGCTGCCCACATTTGGTGCTGACCCACTTCGGTAGTAATATAAACATCTTGTTCGAGCTTATCAGTCATTTCTTGAAGGCGATTAAGAGCATGCTGAGGCTTAATGACTTGACCTGTTTGCACATATTTCAGACAATCTTTACTCCGCCATAGATCGATCTGTTCCCACCAGCATTTAAGATTTTTGATGTCAATTTTGGCGCTGGATGCCTTCCAAGCCAGCATCAAATCTTCTAAAACATGGGCTACATCGCCGACAATACCCAAATCCACAGCAATATTTTTATTTATGCTTGAAGGATCAATATCAATGTGGATTTTTTTTGAATTTGGGGAAAATGCATCCAAGCGCCCAGTTATACGATCATCAAACCGCGCACCAACTGCAATCATCAAATCACAATCATGCATCGCCATATTAGCTTCGTAAGTTCCATGCATTCCTACCATTCCAACATATTGATTGTCAGATGCAGGGTAAGCACCAAGTCCCATTAGGGTCAGTGTGCATGGAGCACCAGTTGCATGGACAAGTTGGGCCAATAGCTTTGATGCTTTTGGGCCAGAATTTATAACACCACCACCAGCATAAATGATTGGTTTTTTTGCTGCTTTGATCAATGTAACAGCATTTTTGATGTTGTTCGCTTCTGCCCGCATTTTTGGTTGATACGATTTAAGAACAACATCCTCTTTTAGCACATAATCACCCATCGCCATCAAAACATCTTTTGGTAAATCAATGACCACAGGGCCAGGACGACCAGTTTCTGCAACCAAAAAAGCTTCATGCATAACACGCGCTAAATCTTTAACATCACGAACCAAATAATTGTGCTTTGTACAGGGTCGCGTAATGCCTGTAGTGTCAGCTTCTTGAAATGCATCATTGCCAATCAAATGTGTCGGGACTTGGCCTGTTAGACAAATAATTGGTATAGAATCCATTAAAGCATCCGTTAACCCAGTCACTGCGTTTGTTGCACCCGGACCAGATGTTACTAGAACAACGCCAACTTTTCCGGTTGAGCGCGCATATCCTTCAGCAGCATGAACAGCGCCACCTTCTTGACGAACGAGAATATGACGAAGGCTATTTTGCTTAAATAACGCATCATAAATTGGCAAAACCGCCCCACCTGGGTAGCCAAATATTTCAGTTACGCCGTGGTCAACTAACGCTTTTAATACTATTTCAGAACCGTTTAATTGCCCTTGGCCCATAGCCTTTATTCCTCTTTCTTATACCACCCACGCAAGTGTGAAGTTAATATCAATCTAACACAAATCAAAGGCCGGCACCCTTAGGCTCCGGCCTAATCTATTAAAATCGCGTAAAATAAATGTATTTGTTCTTTATATGATTGGGCAATCTAGTTGCTCCTTCCAGTATGGTCAAGACCAGTTGGCAAATAAATGAAAAGATTTTTTATATTATACGTAATATAATTACGCATAATATATCCTACCTACCCCCAAGGAAATTCGAAATAGTACTAATACAGGCTTTTTTGGCATCAAAGCCAAAATCATTAAAAACCAAATCTGGCGTACCTTGATTACGTAACCATGTCATTTGTCGCTTTGCTAAATTGCGCGTTGTTTGTTTTGACCTGTTAATAGCTATGTCCAAATTAATTTTTCCCATTAAATATGCTGTTATTTCAGGCACGCCTAGAGCTTTCATAACCGGGACCGACGGTGCTAAATTCAACTTTTGAAGCGCTTTTACTTCCTCAAACCCTCCACCGTCAATCATGCTATCAAACCGTTGTTCGATTTTAGTATATAACTGTGCCCGATCCGGTAATAAATGCACAGTAAAGAAATTTGCACGAAGGAGCGGAGTTTCAGCTTGATCTTTGTGCCATTCAGGCAAAGATCGTCCAGTTGCCATAACAACACTGTAAGCACGCACCACTCGCTGTCGGTCCAAAGGGTTTAACTTAGCTGCAGATATGGGATCAAATTTTGCCAAAGTTTCAATAAACGCATCAGCCCCCAATGCTTGATACAATGCAATTACTTTGTCGAGAATATTACCTGGAACATTAGGTACTGGAGAAATCCCCTCACGCAGGACTTTTAAATACAACCCCGTACCACCACAAATGATGGGAAGTTTCCCACGCTTATGAACTTCCTTAATTTTATCGATCGCCATTCCCAGCCAGCGCCCAGCCGAGCAAACATCAGAGCCTGATAACACTCCATATAAATGGTGTGGAATTTTAACTTCATCATCCAATGAGGGGCGGGCTGTTAAAACCGAAAGCTCTGCGTATACCTGCATGCTATCGGCATTAATCACTTCCCCATTAAACTGAGAAGCTGCTGACAGCGCTAGGGCAGATTTTCCACTTGCAGTTGGGCCTGTGATGATTACAACAGGAGGAAATTGGTCCAAAGTTAAAAATACCTATATTATTTAATATTTACATTGGATTATTTTACAGGATATTTCGCTATGGACAACGTTTTGACAATAGTTTGCTCAACAGTTGGTGAATTATCTAATCAACGCGTTGAGCAAATTTGCAAAAATTTTACTGTTTTTGGAGCTGAAATTGGCAACCCGATCTGGCTTTCAGACAACACGGCCTGTGATATTCCATTCAACAATTTATCTATTGAAGATGCTAATAAAGCAGGACGTGACAGCCTCGCATTCGCTCCCATCGACATTCTTGCTCAGACACAAAAAAATCGTAAAAAGAAGCTATTGATTGCCGATATGGACTCAACCATCATCCAAGGAGAAACGTTAGATGACATGGCCGAACTGGCTGGTATAGGGCCACAAATTGCTGAGATCACAGCAAGAGCAATGAACGGTGAAATTCTGTTTAGCGACGCCTTACGTGAACGCATAGCCATGTTTAACGGATTGAGTGCATCTTTTTTAGACCAGGCCGCAAATAATTTAGTGCTAACCTCCGGTGCTGAAACCTTAGTCCGTACAATGGCTGCACAGGGTGCTTATACCGCATTGGTTTCTGGTGGGTTTAAATTCTTTACTGAACGAGTGGCCCGACAGGTTGGCTTTGATTTTAATAAAGGAAACGAAATTGAAATTATTAACAATCGGTTTTCTGGCAATATAGTTGAACCCATCACCACCAAAACCACAAAACAAGAAATCTTAAAAACTCTGGCTCAAGAGCAAAAAATTGAGATGGTTGAAACTTTGGCTGTTGGCGATGGAGCAAATGATTTACCCATGCTACATACTGCGGGCCTAGGCATTGCATATCGTGCAAAACCAGTTGTTGTAGCACAAGTCAGAGCCCGAGTTGAGCATACTGATTTAACAACTCTTTTGTACTATCAAGGTTATAAACAAAGTGAATTTAGCCAACCATAATTAATGTAAAATTGCATAAAGTCTTAACTAGTTTGGACACAAAGCAAGTAAAGTTTGCCCCCGTCACTTCGGCACTCATCGGGGACGTCACTTTCACCACTAATAACAAAATGCTCCAGTCACATCGGTTAATACAAAAGTAAACGGCACTCTTTTTAGGAGCGCCGTTTTGATAATCCTATAATTATTGTTCAACGTTAAGGTTTTTCAATCCGAATTGCAACGAAGCGCAAGCCACTTTGACCTTCCAGAAGCAACAGAACAGATTTTCGTCCCTGCGCTATGGCTTCTTTAATTTTACGGACAACATCAGCCGAAGCCGAAACTTCTTCTTGGCCAATCTCTAGAATTAAATCCCCAACTTGAAGCCCTTTTTCAGATGCTGAGCTCCCTTTATCAATTTTAACTATGACGATCCCTTTTGATTTGTCACCAAGCTTAAACTTCTCACGTAAGGTATCCGTAATCGATGAAACTCTTACGCCTAACTCTTCGATCTCTTGTTGATCTTTATTATCTGGTTTTTTCTTAATAAATTGAGAAGCAATCTCTTTTTCACTTTCTAATTCACCGACTTTAACCTGTAAAGTCAACATTTTAGCGTCTCGCCATACTTCAACTTCAACCGATTCTTCAACTTCTGTATCAGCCACAACTTTAGGTAACATCCGCATTTCACTAATCCGTTTGCCGTTGAACATCAAAATCACGTCGCCGGGTTTGATTTTAGACTTAGCTGCGGGGCCACCTTCTATCACACTAGCTACCAAAGCCCCTTCTGTTTTTTTGAGGCCCAAAGACTCAGCTATTTCCAAGGTCACTTGCTGAATGTGAACACCCAGCCAGCCTCGCTTAACCTCACCACTTTTTTGCAATTGACGAATAATTGGAGCGACGGTTGTTGAAGGAATAGCAAATCCAATCCCAACGCTACCTCCACCAGAAGGTGAGTAAATGGCAGTATTCACCCCAATAACTTCACCATCTATGTTGAACATTGGACCACCAGAATTGCCCCGGTTAATAGATGCATCGGTTTGTAAAAAATCATCATAGGGACCTGAATTAATATCACGCCCACGTGCAGAAATAATACCCGCCGTAACTGTGCCTCCCAAGCCAAATGGATTTCCAATAGCTACAATCCAATCGCCAACCCTTGATTTATCAGAATTTCCAAATTTCACCGCTTTCAAGGGCACATCAGATTCTACTTTTAATACTGCTAAATCTGTTTTCTGATCACGACCAATTAATTTTGCCTTCAAGCGTTTGTCGTCTGACAGAATGACCGTAATTTCATCAGCGCCTTGAATTACATGATTGTTAGTTACAATGTACCCATCTTCGCTGATTATAAAACCAGAACCTAAAGAAGTAGCGCGTCTTGGGCGTTGCTGTTGTCCATTACGATCAAAAAACTCTTTGAAAAAATCTTCAAACGGCGAGCCTGGTGGCAATTGTGGTCTTTCAGGGCCTTTTCCAGCTTCGACCGTTTGGGTGGTTGAAATATTAACAACCGACGGCAATAACTTCTCAGCTAAATCCGCAAAACTTTCAGGAACCGATTTTGCATTTGTTGTTGTTGCTATTATTGTCATAACAAAAAAAACAACAAAAGCGATAGTTATTGTCGACAAGCAAGTAACCAGCATTTTATTCAAATAGGTTAATGGCTTTTTGTTCAAAGTGATGGTTCTCATATCACGAATAGCTCCGTTCTAATCTAGGACAAAATATAATGGGTATTAATCTGCAATTAAGTTAATTTAATAAGTTGGGGGCAACAACGCCTCAACCCCGTCAATAAAGAACATATATCAATGATCAATATGGCCAAACCATGGCCTTAGTTAGGTTCTTTGGTGATTATTTATCTTCGTATCAACCAAATAAGGCCCACGCCTAACACTGCTGCTATTAACCCAGCTGCCCGCAAATTGGATGATGGCATATCAAATACAGATGCCATCATCCTTTTCATCCCATCGGGGAATAAGGCGTACAATATCCCTTCAATGGCTATCGCGAGAGCTAAGGCCGAGGCCAGATCCATCATTCGTTAACTAACAACTTAAATTATTTTTGCACAACAGGTGCGGGCACTAAGTTGAAGAACTGGAACAATTCAGATTTTGGGCTCAAAACCATTGATGTTCCTGGTTTTATAGAATTACCAAAGGCTTCCATAGAGCGATAGAAGTCAAAGAATTCTGCATCCTGACCATAAGCATTATTCAGAATGGTTGTTCGTAAACCATCCCCTTCGCCTCTTAGAATTTCTGAAGTTTTTTTGGCTTCTGAAATTATAATTGTACGCTCTTTATCAGCACGCGCCTGAATTTCAGCTTTTTCTTTTTCACCATTAGCTCGTAATTCAGCTGAGTATGCAACACGATCTGAACGCATCCGATTGAACACTGCTTGAGCTGTCGTATCTGGTAGATCAGTCCGACCAATCCGTACATCAATGACCTTAGTTCCAAATTCAGCTGCTTGTGCCTTCATTTGATTGGTAATAGCAAGCATGACCTCTTGTCTCTTGGCCGTCAACATGTCGCCTAACAAAATTTTACCAATTTGAGAACGAACAGCCGCGTTTAGGCGGCTACCAAAAAGTTGACGAAAGTTAGCATCGGTTAATGCTTTTTTACGGAACTCCAATGGGTCAACAATTTGATAACGGGCAAATGCATCAACATTCACGCGTTTCTGGTCAGCCAAAATGATTTCTTGTGGGGGAGGGTCAAGATCAAGAATTCGGCTGTCATACAACTCAACATTTTGTATGAACGGTGTTTTAAAGTGTAGGCCCGGATTTTTAACAACACGAACCGGATTACCCAATTGCAAGATAAGTGCTTGGGTTGTCTGGTGAACAGTGAACAGCGAATTGAAAGCAACAATCGCTGCAACAGCCAACAGCACACCAAATATGGCTAAGTATTTTTTCATTGTGCGGCTCCTGTGCTTCGTTTCTTGATTTCAGGCAGAGGCAAGTAAGGAACAACACCCCCTTGTCCACCCGCGCCGCCTTGGTCAATAATTGTGACTTCGGATGAGTTTAGAACTTTTTGCATTTGCTCTAAATAAATACGACGTTTGGTAACAACTTTGTTACCTTTGTAAGCATTGAAGATTGATAAAAATCTTTGTGCTTCACCTTCAGATTCATTGATCATCTGCTGACGGTACGCGCCCGCGTCTTCGATCATTTTTTGGGCTAGCCCCCGGGCCCTTGGAACAATATCGTTTTTGTAAGCTGCCGCTTCGTTGACAAGTTGCTCCTGATTTTGTTTAGCCCGTTGCACATCATTGAAAGCATCAATAACGTCTTTAGGGGGATCTACTTTCTGCAGCTGAATTTTAGCAATATAAACACCGGCTTTGTAGCTATCCAATATAGATTGCAAAAGGGTTAGTGAATCGTCTTGCACTTTTTGTCGGCTACTGGTCAGGGCTGCCTCCAAAGGAGTTTGCCCAATAACTTCACGCATAGCACTTTCAGCGGCAATTTTTACAGTTGCTTCCGGATTACGTATATTAAACAAAAATTCGGCTGCGTTTTTAATCCGCCACTGAACCACAAAATCGATATCAATGATGTTTTGGTCACCCGTCAACATCAAGCTTTCTTGTGAAATGTCACGAGATGCGTCACTTCCACCCCGGCTCCCAGTTCCCCGAAACCCAACATTTATAGTATTAGTGTTTTCAACATTGACTTTAATTACGTCACCAATCGGTGACGGAGCCCAAAAATGTATACCAGGCCCAGTTCGCTTGATGTATTCACCGAACATTAGCTCGACACCCTGCTCGCCAGGGTTAACACGATAAACACCACTAAAAGCCCAAAAAACAGAGGCAATCAGTAATATCAGTAAAATACCACGCCCACCACCAATACCACCTGGAAGTAAACTTCTAAACTTATCTTGACCTTTGCGAATTATTTCTTCGATGTCTGGTGCCTGTGGCCCACTACCGCCACCTGAAGGACCTTGGCCGCCACCGCTGCCCCATGGTCCACCACCCTGATTTTTCAGAGCCATATTAATTATTCCTTATTTTAAAAGTTAAAATTACTATATCTTGTAATTTTAGCATTGAGCATTATTTCTTACTAGCCTTAATAACCGAGTTACGCTAGGTAGTTTGCTGCTTATAGAGCTATAACGCCTTGGCTGCAACGACCTCGGTTAACTATTATTAAAATGAATATCGTTACATTGAACGGAGTTTGCAAGGATGGAACAAATTAATATAACACAGATTGAGGAAGCTCTCCTCAATATAATCGATCCCATAAGTGGTAGAGATATCATTAGTGCGCAAATGGTTACAGGCTTGCAGACACGTGATGGCCATGTTGCTTTTGCTCTTGAAATCGACCCTACGAAAAGTTCAGAGCTCGAGCCATTAAGAAAAAAAGCCGAAGAAACAGTGTTTGCTTTAGATGGCGTTTTGACCGCAACAGTTGTGCTTACGGCTGAAAAAAAAGCAGAAACGGCAGGACATTCTCACGATCAACACAACGATCACAACCATTCTCCTACACAAAACCAGAAAACAACGCCGGGTCAGCCCGTTGGAGGACCAACTTCAGCTTCCCCTCCAAGTCTAATGCCTGGCGTAAGATCTATTATAGCTGTTGCATCGGGTAAAGGAGGTGTTGGAAAATCAACAACCTCCGTCAATATTGCACTAGGTTTAGCTGCTAGTGGACACAAAGTTGGCTTATTGGATGCCGATATTTATGGCCCATCAATGCCGAGAATGATGGGGATTTCTGGACGCCCAGCTTCGGTTGACGGAAAAACCTTAGACCCCATGGAAAATTTTGGTATCAAGGTTATGTCCATGGGATTCTTAGTCGAAGAAGACACCCCAATGATTTGGCGTGGACCGATGGTTCAATCGGCTTTAGAACAAATGATGCGTGATGTTAATTGGGGTGATTTGGATGTTTTAGTTGTAGATATGCCGCCGGGAACAGGCGACATCCAGTTGACCTTGGCGCAAAAAGTCCCACTAACAGGATCAATTATAGTCTCAACACCCCAAGATATAGCGCTTTTGGATGCGCGTAAGGGCCTTAATATGTTTCGCAAAGTTGACGTTCCAGTTTTTGGCTTAGTTGAAAATATGAGCTATTACGTCTGCCCCAAATGTGGTGACCGGGCAGAAATTTTTGGTCACGGCGGTGCGCGGGCTGAAGCAGAATTAATGGGAATGGATTTCTTAGGAGAAGTTCCCTTGCATATCTCAATTCGTGAAACATCAGATAATGGAACGCCAATTGTAGTATCTGACCCCAATAGTGAACACGCAAAAGCCTACCGATCGATTGCAGATCGAATATGGGAAAAGATTGAAATTAACTTGAATGCAGGAGCGAATGCGGGGCCAAAGATAGTTTTTGAATAAAGCTATCTTCTTTCTACTTAATTAACCAATTGATCTCCAGGGGTTCTGTAATTTCTTGATTATCATACAACAGAAGAAATAAATTAACTTACTTTAATTGAGGTTAAGTCGACGGCAATTACACCATATGCAACCTTTATACCTTTGGGTTACAGACTAAACAGTGAATATCCTGCCTCAGGCCGAATGTTGTTAAGGCTAAGAAAATAATGTCTTCATAATGCAGGGTCCCATCAATTTGAGTAAGATATTCACGGCAGTAAAGATTGTATATGCTGGGCATTGGTTCTAGTGCTGATATGGCAAGTATATGAATTAGATTCTTGGACGGTATGCATGTATTTATTGATATCCCCTGGGCCACATTGGCTGGTGTAAGGCCTAAGAAGCCATGGACCCCAAAAATACTCTCAATCGGAAAAAGTGTCTTTGCATTGCTCAAAAATAATATTAATTCCATAGCAAACATACCCAGAAACCCGGCCACTCAGCTAAATTTTAGGCTTGGGTGTACAATCAAGTAAACAGGCTCACTTAGATACTTTATATTTGCATGAGCGCTAATAATGTATAGCTGTTGATCACTACTAACTATAAATTTGTGAATAGGACCTATCAGTGACACCTCATTCTAAAGGTCTTTTCTTTGCAGCCTTAGCGGTTCTTTGCATTAGTCCCGACACCCTACTTATCCGCTTGGGTGGTGAAGATTATTGGGTGACCCTATTTTGGCGAAGTCTATTTACATCCATTGGCTTGATACTTTTAGTTGTTACTATGAATGGGCGAAAAACAGGCCAAAGTATTAAATCGCTAGGTAAGCTTGGGCTTTATGTTTCACTTTTGTTTTCAGTAAGCAATTTTTCCTTTTTAGCCGCGATCCAAATAACAACCGTAGCTAATACCCTAGTTATTATCACGACAACGCCCGTGTTTGCAGCCATTTTTGGGCGTGTTTTTTGTTCAGAGAAAATTGCTAAACAGACGTGGATAACAACCCTTGTAGTTATTTTAACCACTGGATTTATTTTTGTGGAAGGCTTGTCAGTTGACGCTGTTTTAGGAAATTTAAGTGCCCTACTATCTGCTCTTTCCTTATCAGCAGCCTTTGTAATCACTCGCCATGCGGGAAGTATTGATATGACCCCGGCTATGGCTGGAAGTGCCATTATTTCCGTTGTAATTTCTTTTATTATTGCGACGTCACTTGTAATCCCTTGGCAATCGCTGTTTATCTTTATAGCCTTAGGAGTATTTCTAACCTTGGCCTTTTCCTTATTGTTTATTGCCCCACGATATATTTCAGCAGCAGAAGTCAGTCTTTTAATGCCTATGGAAACGGTGTTTGGGACTGCGCTAGTGTGGTTTTATATTGGGGAAGAGCCTTCAATACGGACAATAATTGGTGGCGGTGTGATTATCGCAGTCTTATCAATCAACTCAATTATTGGGATTAGGAAAAACAGCCCCAACTAAGGTCAAACTCCTAAACCACACGTTCTAAAACCACGAAACTATACGCTGGCCCACCTGGTGTTTCTGGACCACGCGCATCGCGTTCAATTTCACGCCATTCACCTGTTTGAATTTCTGGAAAGTATGCATCGCCCGCGAGGATTTGATGAATTTGAGTTAAATACAACCGGTCCGCATTAGCCAATGCCAAGGCGTAAATTTGCGCGCCCCCAATAACAAAAATTTCGTCTTTGCCTTGGTTCGCCGCTTCACAAGATGCCTTTTCAATGGAGCTTTCTAAATCATGGGCCACATCAACACCTTCAGCTTCATAATTGATATCGCGAGTAATGATGATGTTTGTCCGCCCTGGCAAAGAACGGCCAATCGAATCGAACGTTTTTCTACCCATTACGATTGGAGCGCCCATAGTGACGCGCTTGAAATATTTCAAATCTTCAGATAAATGCCAAGGCATCGTGCCATCAAGCCCAATAACCCGGTTTTCAGTCATCGCTACAATCAACGAAATCCGCATCAAACAGCAATCGGCGCTTTAATATGGGCTTGGGCTTCATAACCAATCAATTCCACATCATCGAACTTAAAATCAAAAATATCCTTAATCTCCTGGTTAAGCTTTAGTGTCGGTAGATCCATTGGTTTACGTGAAATTTGCAAATCAGCTTGCTGAAAGTGATTCGAATACAAATGCGCATCACCTAAAGTATGAATAAATTCACCAACTTCTAAGCCCGTTACTTGAGCTACCATCATTGTCAACAGAGCATAAGATGCAATATTAAACGGAACACCTAAAAAAATATCAGCGCTGCGCTGATATAAAAGGCACGATAGCTTTCCATTAGCCACATAAAACTGAAACAAACAATGGCACGGTGGCAGCGCCATTTGGTTCACCTCGGCCACGTTCCATGCACAAACAACATGGCGACGTGAATTTGGATTTTTTTTAATTTGTTCAAGCAACTCTGTGATTTGATCGATCTTGCCCCCGTCTGGGGTTGGCCATGATCGCCATTGATGCCCATAAACTGGCCCTAATTCACCCGCCTTGTCAGCCCACTCGTCCCAAATACGAACACCATTGTCGTTCAAATATTTGATGTGGGTATCACCAGCCAAAAACCATAAAAGTTCATAGATAATGGATTTTAAATGCAGTTTTTTTGTTGTCAGTACTGGGAATCCTGCGTTCAAATCAAACCGCATTTGATGACCAAAAACGCTTTGCGTTCCAGTTCCAGTCCGATCGCCGCGCATCACCCCATTTACTCGCACATGGCTCAGAAGATCTAAATATTGTTGCATCGTAACTTTCCACCTAAAAAATCAGTGTATTTTACCCTGCTGCAGCGGCAGAGCAAACGCCTGTTTGTTAAAGTTGTAAAAAATATCTCATCTTCACTGCATTCAGACTTTCTCACAAAGATATGTCCTGATATCACAACACCCTAATGAAACGCTTTTTTTTAAATATGGTCCCCGTGTTCTCGTCCTTAATAGTCTTCTTAGTTTGTATTGAGCTGGTAACGCAGTTGTATATTAACGTTCCGTCACCTTACAGTATGCGCCATGGAACTATTGTGCAGGTTTCACAAGGAAACTGGGCCATGAAATCAAGCCATGTTCATGTGATGAATAATAATGTTGATGTATTTAATAAGCAACTTCCCATTGAAGCCAATAGTTCATGACATATTCCACATGGCACAAATATTAATCAGAAAAAGCCTAAAACATACTTGATTGGATACAGTCAAACCTTTGAATGGGGGATTTTGGACGATGACACATGGGCGAACCATTTACAGTGTGAGCCCATTAAGAACGAGAAAAATCAATTTAAAGTTATAAACTTAGGCGTTCCAAGCATCCAACTTGAACAATATGAGGAACGTGGATTTTATCAATTAGCCCCACCTATTAACTTAGGCGATACCGTAATTATTTGAAACACTTAGAATGACTTAATTGGTTTTTATGTATCTGCCTATTGGGTTTCGAGCCCACTTACTGAAAACCAGAGAGCTAAGATTTTGATACAACTCTTACCAAACTAATTATTCTTCAATGACATTACTACGATTCATATTCTAAAAATGGTGTTGTCTTTCCTGACCGTAATTACGCGCAGTACGTCACCACGCCTTTCTGTGAAAGCTTAAAGCTCAACTGCGTAGACCATTTCCCAGATTTTAGAACTTCAACCACTAATGCTCACAATTCCCATGATAGCCATCATGACGCACCCGCAGCATCCGCTGGTAGGTGTATCAATAGCAGACGATAACAAAAACTATTTCAAACTGAAAACTATTCATAATTGCTCACACAAACATTGCGATTACCGACCTTTGGCCTCATATTGAGGTTGTAGGGCTTGCCCTGCTATGGCGATAAACGCTTATCGGAATAAGCGTTACGGACCCGGGGGCGGTACCCGGCGCCTCCACCAATATCCCCGTTGGTTCTTAACCTTTAAGATCAGCGGGGCACTTTGGGGGCGAAATAGGATCGACGTGCGTAGTAAAGGTTAAGTTTTCGCTCGGTGTGGATCCGCCGTTACCGGACCAAACTTAGTAGTTGCAAATGACAACTATGCTGAGGCTCGTCTTGCTGCTTAATGCAGTCAGATGATCCACTTCGAAGTCCTTGCGGTTTGCACCGTTAAGGCGGGGTTCGGGGGCACCTGGCAACAGAAGCCCCCACTTGTATAAAAAAGTAATGATTATGTAATTTTTTATGGATCGAGACTGGAGTGCAAGGCACAATCGGAGTAAAACTAAAATATGCAAGATGATACAGACCCACTACACTACGACGTTTGGATTGAAGATGCCTTGCGATCTGTCATACGGCGAACCATAAGTTACGTCTCCGACAATGGCCTTCCGGGCGATCATCATTTTTATATCACCTTTCGCACATCAGACAACATGGTCGAAATGCCTGACTATCTGCGCGCAGACCATCCCGACGAAATGACCATCATATTGCAATACCAATACGATTCTTTAAAAGTTGATGAAAATGCTATTTATGCAACTCTTCGATTCAACGGCAAACCAGAAACAATGGTTATACCCTTATCATCTGTTGTTTCTTTTGCTGACCCGTCAGTTAATTTTGGTCTACAGCTCAAAATGGCAAATTTAGATGACGAAAATCTAGAGTATGATGCTGACGATGCGCAAGATACTGACAATCATGTTTCCTCAAAGCCTATAAAAGAAGATGAGGGGCATACGACAGGTGAAGTCATCGCACTTGATACATTTCGTAAAAAGTAAATACCGTCTCCAAAGTTAGGAAAAGTCCAGATTCAATACAAAATTTATCAGCCAAAATATCTATAATTAGCCTAAAGGGATTAAATGAATGAGCAATTTTGTCCATCATACGATGTTTCAAGTGGGCGAAGACCCTTCTCCGTATAGGAAGCTAAGCATTGATTACGTATCCGAAGCCCAATTTGATGGCAAAAAGATACTCAAAATTGATCCTCAAGCGATTATAGAACTGACCTTTGAAGCGTTCAAAGATGTCTCACATTTATTACGCCCAGAACACTTAGCGCAATTATCAAAAATTTTAGACGATCCTGAAGCATCTGATAATGACCGATTTGTTGCTCTGGATCTTTTAAAAAATGCCAACATTGCTTCTGGTGGTGTTTTACCCATGTGCCAAGATACAGGCACTGCCATTATTATGGGGAAAAAAGGCCAAAACGTATGGACCGGCGGTGGCGATGAAGCTGCTGTTTCGGAAGGCGTTGAAAGAACCTATTTGGAAACAAATTTACGTTATTCACAAGTTGCGCCCCTCGATTTGTTTACCGAAAAAAATACTGGCAACAACTTACCAGCGCAAATCGAACTTTATGCCGATGATGGCGATGCCTATAAGTTTTTGTTCATTGCCAAAGGTGGTGGATCAGCCAATAAAACTTTTTTATTCCAAGAGACAAAAGCAATTTTAAATGAAGAACGGTTAACAGCGTTTATTGATGAAAAATTACGAACGTTGGGAACAGCGGCATGCCCACCTTACCACCTATCATTTGTCATTGGCGGTACATCAGCTGAATTTAATTTAAAAACTGTCAAGCTTGCCAGCTGCCATTATTTAGATGAATTGCAAACGTCTGGTAATGAGCATGGTCAGGCATACCGTGACCTAGAATGGGAACAGCGTATTTTAAAGATGACCCAAGATTTAGGTATTGGCGCACAATTTGGAGGAAAGTATTTCTGTCACGATGTTCGTGTCATTCGCCTGCCACGTCATGGCGCATCGTGCCCAATAGGTATTGGTGTATCATGCTCAGCTGACCGCCAGGTTAAAGGGAAAATAACCAAGGATGGCGTTTTTCTGGAGCAACTAGAAACCAACCCAGCTAAGTATCTCCCCGAGGTGACGACAAAGCATTTAGAAGAAAACGTTATTGAGATTAATTTAAACCAGCCAATGGCAGATCAATTAGCGGCCTTGAGTAAACACCCTGTTAAAACTCGAATTTCTTTAACTGGATCTTTAATTGTTGCCCGCGACATTGCCCATGCAAAACTGAAAGAACGGGTCGACACAGGTCAAGGTTTACCTCAATACTTCAAAGATCACCCAGTCTACTATGCGGGCCCCGCAAAAACACCAAAAGGTCATGCGTCTGGTGCGTTTGGGCCGACAACGGCTGGGCGCATGGATTCTTACGTTGAACTATTTCAACAGCATGGCGGCTCACTAATCATGCTGGCAAAAGGCAATCGCTCTAAGGCCGTAACAGATGCCTGTAAAAAGAATGGTGGCTTCTATCTAGGCTCTGTCGGTGGCGCTGCAGCAGGGCTAGCTTTGAATTGCATTAAAAAGGTTGAGACGATTGAATACCCAGAACTAGGTATGGAAGCAATTTGGAAAATTGAGGTTGTGAACTTTCCAGCCTTTATTATTGTCGATGATAAAGGAAATGATTTCTTTGCTGAATTTATGAATTAGAGGTGCTTTATGACAAGTGGCCTAGGCAAATTCGATCAATTCCCTCGCGTCCAATTAGCGGTGGTACCAACACCAATTGAACCCATGCCTAATTTATCGAAGGTGCTAGGTGGCCCAAGTTTATTTGTGAAGCGCGATGACTTAACTGGCTTGGCATTGGGTGGCAACAAAGCGAGGCAAATCGAATTTTACTTTGGTGAAGCTATTGCTAAAAAATCTAACGTCATATTAATCACCGGGGCCATACAATCTAACTTTGTCAGATCCGTTGCCGCAGCAGCGGCAAAATTGAATATGGATTGTCATGTTCAACTTGAAGAGCGAGTGCCTAACATCGATGCCACACATCGGACATCAGGTAATGTATTATTAACCAAGTTGTTTGGTGCAACCATTTATACTTATCCCGATGGCGAAGACGAAATAGGAGCAGACCAAAATATCAATAAAATCGCAGAAGGCCTCAGAAAGCAGGGAAGAATTCCTTATATTATTCCACTTGCACCCGGGCACACTCCCCTGGGTGCTTTAGGCTATATTGTTGCGGCTCAAGAAATTTTGGATCAATTAAGAAAATCAGGACAGATCATCGATGAAATCGTCGTTGCTTCAGGAAGCGCATCAACGCATGCTGGCATCCTATACGGCCTTCGGGCGTTAGAAAACCAAATACCTGTGGTTGGCATTTGTGTAAGGCGAAGCAAAGAAATACAAGCGCCAAGGGTTCTAGCCCGTTGCTCTGAATTAAGTGAACTCCTAGGCACGCCTGAATACGTTACAACAGATGACATTATTTTAAATGACGTCCCACTAGCGCCAGGTTATGGCCTATTAAACCCACTGACCATTGAAGCTCTTAATCTAGCCGCAAGTTTAGAAGGACTTCTTTTGGATCCTGTATATACGGGGAAAGCGATGGCTGGAGTGATTGACCGGGTCCGCACTAACGCCTATGATAATAGTGCGAATATTTTGTTTCTCCATACTGGAGGACAACCAGCATTATTTGCGTATGAATCCGAATTAACGGCAGCACTAGAATTAAACAAATGAGCTTGCCAGGGTTTCTCCAAAATGGAATAAGATCAAAAAATCCAACCATCATTTTGGCTCATGGTGCAGGAGCACCCATGAATAGCTTTTATATGCAAACCTTTGCTGAAGGCCTTGCAGAACGTGGCTTTCACGTTGGGCGATTTGAATTTCCGTATATGGATGATCGCCGCAAAACTGGAATAAAAAAACCACCCAACCCGGCCCCTATTTTATTGAAAACATGGGCTACTGTTGTTGAGCATTTTGGATCACAGAACTTAATTATTGGTGGGAAATCTATGGGTGGACGTATGGCAAGTATGTATGCAGAAGAGTTGGAGACAAACGGAACACCCGTTAAAGGCATAGTTTGTTTAGGCTACCCGTTCCACCCGCCAGGCAAACCTGAAAAATTAAGAACTGAACATTTAATATCACTCAAAACACCAACTTTGATTTGTCAAGGCGAGCGCGATACGTTTGGAACCCAAGAAGATGTCAAGTCTTACAGGTTATCTCAATCCATCCACTATCACTGGCTAACCGATGGCGACCACGACTTTAAGCCACGTAAAAAATCTGGATTTACGGAGCAGCAAAATTGGGATAGTGCAATGGGTGCTATTGCACAATTTGTAGGAAGTTTGAAATGATAAAATTGGATCACTATAGCATTCGCACGCTGGAACTAGATAAAGTTAAAGATTTTTTTTATAATCTACTAAATTTAATACCTGGATTTCGCCCGAATTTCAACTTTCCTGGATACTGGTTATACGGTAGCGATCCAAAACAAGCGATTGTACATTTAATTGGACAAAAATTAGGCCATCCTCCCTTAGATATTGGAGAAGAAACAGGGGCCTATGATCATATGGCATTTCAAGCTGACAACTATCATGAAATTAGTGAGCGCATCAAAGCAAATGATTGGAAGCATTGGGAAAATAGTTTACCAAATGGCCTCGCCCGTCAAATATTTGTAAAAGGCCCCCACAACCTAACCGTCGAAATCGTTTTCCCAGCACAATAACAGAGATCCAATATATGGATAACTATCCAACACATATCACAAAACGATCCGTGCGCTTAGCTGGGCACCAAACCAGTGTGTCCATTGAGGACGCATTTTGGGATCAGCTCACTCGAATTGCAAGAGAGCAGGACCTGTCCAT
>Ga0114999_10001875_pt1 | contig 28590 bp, 25 predicted proteins | sample ArcticOcean_MG_C_3_FD_89820 | JGI IMG/M metagenome (GOLD analysis project Ga0114999, IMG submission 89820) | Marine microbial communities from western Arctic Ocean - ArcticOcean_MG_CB8_126 | ecosystem: Environmental > Aquatic > Marine > Oceanic | place: Arctic Ocean: Canada Basin | collected...
GGGACACTTCTGGCTCCTTTCTAGGTGCGGTAGATCTATACCCTGCACCGGGAGTCCAAACACACCACCACCCTCATGTTTCTATCCCTTTAAAAGTGTCCCATTATCGCTGAACGCCTACACGGCTCGAAGTGATTGAGCCCAGTTTCTAGGTTTATCATTCCTCCCCTTTCGTTAAGGGAAGTATCCACCTCTACGAAGTATCCACCTCTACAGAGAAGGGATACTCACCTTTCGTAAAGGGGGTTGGGGGATTTACCCCGCAGCCATCTTCTGCTTCAACAACGGCAGCACATCTGCCGCCACGCGCTGGCATTCTTCTACGTGGGGGAAGCCGGAGAGGATGAACTGGTCTACGCCTAGCTTCCAGTAGTCCAGGAGGATGTCGGTTACCTGTTCGGGGGTGCCGACGATGGCGGTGCCGCAGTTGACCCTGACTTCCGACAGGCCGTTCCAGAGGTGGGGCGCGACCATGTGGTTGGGCTTTTCCTGGGCCTGGGCTGCTGCGCCGACCATCGCGGTGCCGGCGACGGCGGCTTTGCGTTGGGCCTTGACCGCCGGGTCAGCATGGTCGATCAGTTCGTTGGCGGCCTTCCAGGCGTCTTCCTCTTTGTCCCGCACCACCAGGTGAGTCCGGATGCCCAGGCTGGGGGTGCGCCCAGCCTCTTTGAACGCCTCACGCACGGCGTCGAAACGGGCGCGGGAGTCGTCCAGCGCCTCGATCCAGTTCAGGTGCACATCTGCCTGGCGGCCGGATAGGGCGTTGGCCCTGGGCGAGGCCCCACCCAGATAGAACTGGGGTGGCGTGCCCTCGGGGATGGGGGAGCAGTAGGCATCTTTCAGGTTGTAGAAATCGCCCTGGAACTCCACCGGGCCAGGCTGGGTCCACAGCTTGCGGCAGGCGGCGATGAACTCCTCGGCGCGTTCGTAGCGGGTGCTCTGGTCGGTGTACTCGCCAACCCTTTCGAAGTCGTTGCCGATGCCGCCGGGGACGATGTTGATGTCGATGCGGCCCTTGGATATCTGGTGCAGGGCGGCGGCCATCTGGGCGAACAGGCCCAGGGCGATGAACCCGGGTCTCACGGCGATGAGAAACCGTATGCGCTTAGTCACAGCAGCCAGAGCGGTGGCGGTGGTCCAGGTCTCGGCCAGAGGGGCGTCTTCAGCAAAGAGTCCGTTGGCGAATCGGGTGGGTATCAACAGCGAGTAATACCCCAGGTCCTCGGCGGTCTGGACCACCTGGCGCAGGTAGTCGAAGTCCGGGGGACGCTCAGCCCGGGCGGTGCCGGCCCGTGCGCCGTCGCCATCGATGGGAATGAACCAGCTGAAAAGTGTGTCCTGATTGCCGATGGTCACGTTGCGCCTCCGCCGTGGAGTTGGGTGAGTTCATCCTATGGAAAGGGGTTATGGTGGTCAAGGGGATATGGGGGTCAAGGGCCGGGTGGCGGCCCGTTAATTCGGGGGCTGCGTCGTCTATCTCGGTGTCTCGGTCGGTGTCTGGGTCGGTGCCTCGGTCGGCGTCTGAGTTGGCGGCCGGGGCGGGACTCCCGGGTTGATGGCTTCTTCGCGCTCGTACCACATGACCATGACGATGCCGGCCACCAGGATGCTCATCATGTCACCAGGCACCCAGAGCACCAGGCCGCCGATCTGCTGATCGGTCAGCAGAGACATGTCGAAGGGTTGGTAGACGCCCTCGTACCCGGAATAGATGATGCCCTTGGAGAACGCAATGACCGCTCCCAAGAGGGTATTGGGCAAGACGATCAGGCCCAGGTAGAGCACCCGGACACCGTAATGGACCCTGGAACGGCGCGGCGCCGGGTCGATCACCGCCCAGTAGAAGAGGAACCCGGACGACATCATTGTCATGTGCATGATGGCGTGGACGAACTCATTCCGCAGCGCCAGGTTGAACCCACCGGGTATCTGCCACAGGTATAGAACGCCCATGAAGATCGCCACGGTGATCACGGGGTTGGTCATCTTATCGTAGGCTGCACGGGCCAGGGGGTGCCTAACCGTAGGTCGGACGAACCCTTGCAGCACCCACAGAGGCAGCCCTCTGAGCATGGGCGTAAGCGGCGCTCCCAGCAGTACCAACAGCGGGCCCAACATCCGCAGCAGGAAGTGCTGCAGCTGGTGGAAAGACAGCATGTGTTCGGACAAGTTATCCAGGGGCGATTGCAGGGCGATGAAGATCGTGAACAGCCCGGTGAAGAACGCCGCCTTCTGCCAGCGGCTGATGGGATGGCTGGGGCGCGTCCAATTGGCGAGTCCGTTCAGGTACAGGTAGGCGACCATCAACAACAGCAGCGTCGCCAGTGGGTTCCAGTTCCAGGCAGTGAACGGGTTCTGTCCGTTCTCGATGCCGTTGTGGGCGTGGGCGGCGGGCGTGTCCCACACCAGTTGCAGCAGCGCAACCACCGCTAGGGCCAGCAGTATTGTTCGGCCGGTTTTAATCATGGGTTAGCCCTGGGCTTCGCCTTGTTCGCCCAAGTCAGCCAGTTCGGACCGGCGCCGGTTCTGCCGTTTAACGCTCCAAATCAGCCAGATAACCCCCACCATCATGGCGGCGAAAATCCCGAAGAACACCAAGCTGCCGTCGGTGTAGCGATTGAGGGACGGCACCTCTATCGTCAGTGCGTTGGCGCCACCATGGCCAATGGAACTGGTTACATCAACGTCGATGGTCCAATCGCCTGTTGAGCCAAGGTTCATCCGGGCATCGTACCGCCGTGGGTCTCGCGGTGAATTGTGGGCCGTGCCCCAACCCTCGTAGTCTTGATCATCGTTGTTGGCCTTGAGTATCACTCGTGCGTCGGACACCGTTTCTCCGGTGTTGGCGTCGGTGATGAACAGGGCCATCTGCAGGAACCCGGCGGCCAGATTGGAGTTGATTATCACGACCCTCACGGCGTGAGGACCGGCGATGATATTAACGCCTCTATCTCCTCCGATCGGTTCTTCTGTTTGTGCGAAAACGGAAGAGAACGGCGCGAATAAGAGCAGGCCGAACGCAATGATTGCCAGGGCGGTGTTTCTGAATCTGATGCTGGTCATTTTCATTTATCTTACGTGGAGCCAACCCTGGTTGGGTAAAGCCAACCCTTGTTTGGTAGAGCCATCCCTTATACGCAGAAAGGGGTCTCTCAGGATTCGTTGTACCTGCGGCCGGATGCGTCTACGGCCGGGTGTTCGATATGGTGGTCCTCAACGCAGCCGTCCATCGAGTCTTCCAATTGGATGGTCACATGCGCGATGCCAAACTCACTGGATGCGATGGCCCGTAGGCGCTGCAACACCGGGTTCGGGTCCTCCATCACGGCGGCATCGGCGGTGACGTGGGCGCTCAATGCGTCGTACCCAGTGGTAATCGACCAGGCGTGGATGTCGTGTACGCCGGTCACGCCGTCTAATTCCTCAAGACGTTGGCATAATTGATGCAGGTCCAGGTGGGCCGGAGTCCCTTCCATGAGAACATGAACGACCTTCCATAGCAACCGGAAGGAGCTGGCCAGGATCAGCACACCGATCACGATGCCGAATATCGGGTCGGCTATGTCCCATCCGAAGGACATCACCAGAACTCCCGCAGCCACCACCGCCACTGAGCCAAGCAGGTCGGCAACCACGTGGAGGAACGCGCCTTCCACATTAAGGCTCTCGCCGGACGACCGGTGCAGGACCCAGGCAGCGGCCAAGTTCACAAACAGTCCAACCACGCCCACGACCAACATCAGAAGGCCGTCGATATCTGGCGAGTCGTCGAACCGGCGGGACGCCTCGAAGAAAATCAGGGCAGCCATGAACCATAGGCTCAGGGCGTTTAGCATGGCTGCCAGTATCTCGGTGCGGTGGAAGCCGAAGGTCTGCCCGATGGATGCCGGCCGGCCGGAGACCCAGATCGCCAGCAAGGCCAGGCCGATGGCGGCAGCGTCGGTCAGCATGTGGCCGGCGTCGGCCAGAAGAGCCAGGCTGCCGGAGACGAGGCCGCCGACAACCTCGACGACCATGTAGAGCATGATCAGGACCAGAGAGATGGTGAGGCTGCGCCTGCTGGCCGAGCGATGGACGTGGTTCTGGCTTGAGGGGTCGCCGGGGTGTTCGTGGGTGTTATCCATGAGGGGAGTTATTCTGCGTCCGCACCGGGGTTTAATACGGTGACGAACGCAGAATCTACATCAGCTATCTGAGCCGAAGCTTCAGGCCGGCCTAAAGCTGAAAAGTCTTCTTCCAGATACCAGGCGAGCTGGTCGCATGGGTCATGATGTCCCGCATGCGGGGGTTGTCGGGATGAATCTCCCGCTGTTTCAACCACTCTTCGGTCTCCGAAACGTTCTCATCCTCGAACTCGTATACCGTGGCGAATAGGGGCTCTCCCCGCACGGCCGTCCAGCGGCGTCCGCGGATCACGCCAGGGCACTTTTCGTAATTGGGGACGTAAACGCCACTGTACCATTTGTTCCATTCGTCTTGGTCGGCGGGGGCAACGTCCATTCGGCCGATTTGCAGCGCGTTGGCCATGTCGCTGTTGGCGATATCGTCCGTGAGGGCGGTGGGGTGGATCATGTCCAGCACCAGGTTGAAGAAGTTGGTGCCGATGAGGCTGGGAGAGACCTTTGATCCCCACTCGGTGCGTGGGCGGTTCTTGAAGGCGTCGGTTTTCACCACGTCTACGCTCTCCAGTTCATACACGGCCAGGTGCTTGGGGCCGCTCTTGGTCGCCTCGTAGCGAGCGGCGTTCAGAATGCCGGGAACGCTCATCAACTCTTGCAGATGTTCTTCCTGGTACCACTTATTGAAGTCTTCTTCTTTATCGGCTGGGATGTCGGCCGCAACCAACATCAGGCCGGTTCCTTTTTTGTTAGCCATTTCTGCCTCCGTATCTACCGTTTGATTCGATTTAGTTTGGGTGTTGCCATGATAGCCATCACGGCCGATTTTTGCTACGTGGGTTTGGCTACGCGGGCTAGACCGATACCAGGTATTCCACCAATTTTTCCGGGGCGGACAGGAACGGCGAGTGCCCGGTGTTCAGAGTGAATGTCCGGCGGCAGGGCATGTTGGCCTGCATCTCGCGCTGGAACTCGATCGGGAGAGCCCCGTCCAACTCGCATTCGATGTAGACCCTGGGCACCCGGCCATAGTTCTTGGCGGTGGTCTGCATCGGGTCCATCAACGGCCCGGTCGGCTGGGGCACCAGCATGGTCTGGGCCCAGGCAAAGTCGTCGTCCGTGCAGTCGTTAAAGAACCTTGCGCGGACCGCATCGGCGTGGAATATTACGGAGCCGAGGTCGTCGGAAACGGACCAAGCATCCCTCTGCAACCCTGCCCGCACTACTTCGGTCTCTCGTGAGGCCACCGGCATCATGGCCCGGCCGTCTTCAAAGAGTAACGCTGTCAGATAGACCAACGATTTGATCTTGTCGGGGCGGTACTCGGCGGCCTGGGTGATGGTTAGGCCGCCCAGGCTGTGGCCCACCAGCACGACCGGCTCGTCCGATTCGTCCAGAACTTCGCAGACCTCATCGGTGTAGGACTTCAGTGTTACCTGGCCAGGTGGCATGTCGAACTCGCCGTAGGTGTTGCCAGGCAGGTCGACCGCAAAGGCTTCGTGGCCTTGGGCGTTCAGCAACGGGACGACCTTGTCCCAACACCATGAGCCGTGGGACGCGCCGTGGACCAGTACGAACATAGTCATTGTGTATTCCTCTAGGTCGAATTGCAGGTCTAGTTATCGAGACCGAAGAGATCAGTGCATCTTGATAACGTTGTCGGGGGAATGATGTATTACGGTGACGATCTTCCAACCGAACTCGGTCTTCCGGCATGCGAAGGACGCGCCTCGACGCTCCAACTGCTGCCCGTCTTTAGTGAACCGGACAGCCAATCCGCTGGCCATTGCCGTATTGTCGTTCAGCACCTTAATACTGGCTTCGTGCCGCTCGGTATGGTCAAAATCGGCAGCCGCCATTTCAGCGAACCGGGGGGCCCAAGGCTTCGACCTCAACATAGGTGGAGAACACGAGTACGTCCTGCGGCACGATGAACACACACGGCAGGTGGAAATAAGCGACGATGGATTTCAGGTCCAGGTTGCTGAAATCACGGAAATAATCGACGAAAAGCTGGTCTACTTCCTGTTCGAGTTCGGTCATGTTCTTACTCCAGCATAGACTCCCGGAAGTTGTCGATGGTGCTCTGTTGGACACCATGGTGTAGAAGGTATGATTCTGAGCCGCCGTAGTCGCTTTGGCTAACGTCCAAGAACTTCTCGATGGCCGGCTGCGGGGCCAGTATCCCTTCCCGGGTCGAGCTTTCGAATCCCGGCATCTTCTTGATGCGGGCCAATATGCCGTCGATAACGTCGTTGGTCAGCAAGAAATCGGCCACGATGTCATCACGGCCAACGCCTAGAACATCAAGTATTGTCGCGCCTAAGATGCCGGTCCGGTCCTTGCCGGCGCTGCAATGGAACATGGCCGGTTGGTTCACATCCTGGGCGAGCGTGGTGAAGGCCTGGGCGATCAGGGTGCCCGAATTGTGGAGCATCCACTGATAGATCGCCGAAAGCCTGGCCCCTGATCCCTCTCCGGAGGTCGGCGGGTCGATGCCGTGACGTTCCAGGAACGGGTAATTGTGGTAGGCGATACCGGACAGTGCCAGTAGGCCCCGGCCATCGTCCAGCACACCGTTGCTGCTGCGGAGGTCAACGACCGATGTGATTCCCAGCGTTCCGGTGATGGTGTGAACGTCCGACTCGGTCAGCGTGCTCGGGGAGTCCATGCGGAATAGACGCCGCCATTTCACCGACCGCCCTTCTGTTGTGGGATACCCGCCTTGGTCTCTGAAATTTACGGCCCCATCCAAAGGTATTAATCGTTCGATCTGTTCTGTCATCAGCCGGGGCGGACTAGGCCCCTTCCACCTCCAATTCCTTGGCTCTGGCCAGCATGGTCCGGGCGGTGGCCTCGTGGGCGATGTCTACCATGTCGCCGTCAAACGTAACTGCAGCGCCGCCAGTGGCCCGCATCTCTTCCATGGCGGCAACCAATCCTTGCCAGTGCTTCACATCTTCCGGGGACGGCGAGAACACCTCGTTGACCACCGGGACGTGGGAGGGGTGTATCAGGTGCATCCCGGTATAGCCCAGGTGCTTCAACTGGGTGGCCAAGGCCCTGAGGCCGTCCAGGTTGTGGATGTCCATCCAGCCGCCGCTCATTGGGTAGGGCACGCCGGCGGATCGGGCGTCGATCAACACTTTCGACTTCAAAAACAAAGTCTCCAGGCCTTCGGGGGTCCACTCGAAGCCTATCGACCGGGCCGTGTCGCCGCCCTTACCGCCGCTGCCGCCCATGTGGGCGACCCGGGGCGACGCCGAGGCGATCTCGTAGGCCAGGCGGATGCTGGTCGCAGTCTCCATGCCGGGGTCGATGAAGATGGTGCCTACTTCCATGCCGGCTTTGCGCTCGAAGTGGGACAGCAGGTTGTCGACCTCCACAACGTCGGCCGGGCTTTCGACCTTGGGGACCAGGACGCAGTAGAGTTGAGGGCAGGTTATCGCCTCCAGATCGCCGCCGGTAAGGCCGGTCTCCAGGCGGTTTACTCTGACCGTCAGCGTCGGCTTCACGCCGCCCAGTTCCTCCAGCATCTTGCGGACCAGACCGCGGGCCTCCGCCTTGTTGGGGACGGGCACTGAGTCTTCCAGGTCCAAAATCAGCGCGTCGGCGCCGTATTGGGGCGCCTTCCGCATCCAGTCTTCCTTGTTGCCGGGGACGTACATGGACGTTCGGAGTGGTCTGGCCGCTGCCATGGTGGGCTCCTCGTTAGCTATCAGCTCTCAGCGTGCGGCTGTCAGCTTTTAAATTACTTTCTCTTCTTTCAAAGCGTTTAGGTCTTGGTCTGATAGACCTAGGTATTTGGTGAATATCTCTTTGTTGTGCATGCCCAGGGTGGGGGCGCCGGGGATACTTGGCAGTTCGCCGCCGGAGAATTTCACCGGGAACCCGGAGGCGATTCCTTCCACCGGCTTGTCCATGGTCGCGTTTAGCATGGGGAGCAGGCTGCCGCGGTCCCAGAAATGTTGGTCTTCCATGACCTGTTTGGCGGTGCGCACAGGAGCGCAGGGGACGTCGAAATCTTCCAAGCGTTTCAGCGCGTCTTCCAGGGTATATTCTCCGATCAGGAGCTGGATCGCTTTCCGGGCGTCTTCCACATTGACCGTCCGCGCCACGTAGTCGCTGAACCGAGGGTCTTCCAACAACTCAGGGGCGTCCATCGCCCGGGACAACCTTCCCCATTGGTCGTCGCTGGTGACGGTGAGAGATAGGTCGCCGTTTTTCGTCTCGTACAGTCCGGTTGGCCCGCTGCGGCTGATGTTGCCGGTACGCAGCGGCAGGCCGTCGGCGATGGCCTCTTCCAGGTTCTCCATGAACATCATCGACACCAGCGTGTCCATCATGGACACGTCCAGGTACTGGCCCTTGCCGGTGCGGTCTTTCTCGCGTAGGGCGGCCAAGATCGAGTAGCAGGCGAACATGGGCGTAACCAGGTCACCTATATAGAAGCCCACCTTGACCGGCGGGCGGTCTTCCTCTCCGTTGATGTCCATCAGACCGCTCATGCCCTGTATCTGGGGGTCGTGGGCGGGCTTGTCGGCGTAGGGGCCGGTCTGGCCGTAGCCGGAGATGGAACAGTAGACGATGCCAGGGTTCACCTTGGCGACTTCATCGTAACCGAGGCCGATTCGGCGCAGGGAGCCTGGAGCCAGGTTTTCCACCACCACATCGCACTGCTTAGCCATGTCCAGGAACATCTGCTTGCCCTTGGCGGTCTTGAGGTCAATGGTGACGCTCTTGACGCCCTGGGTGCGCTTGAGAAACCGGGTGGAGATATCGTCGTCGGTCTGAGGCCGCACGTTGGTGCCCTTGGGTCCGGCAAAGGGGCCGTTTCCCCTGACCGGGTCGCCTATGCCGGGAATCTCCACCTTGATGACTTCGGCGCCCATGCGGGCCAGGTTCATGGAGCAGAACGGCCCGGCAAGGTACACAGTAACCGCCAGGACTTTAATATCTTTCAATGGTTCCATGTCTTCTCTACTCCATGTGTTCCTGGGTCTTCGCGGGGTTTTCCGGGGTCTTTCAGGCTTTTCGCGGGTTTTCCCGGCTTCGGTACAACGGGTTTTGCTACCTGAAGGCCGGGTTGTATTCGACGGCCATTCTCTCACAGAATCGGTCTGCTGTGGTACAATTTGCCCCACTCCAGCCAGGCACTAGATTACGTGTGAGGTAGACTCGATGGCAGAAAACATCGTCCTGTCCAACACCGAATATAAAGTGGTGGGGACCCGCCCTATCCGCCATGACGGCACCGACAAGGTAACCGGCCGAGCCAAATACGGCGCGGATTACCAGGCCGCAGGCATGCTGTTCGGAAAGGTACTACGCAGCCCCCATGCCCATGCCCGTATCAAGTCCATCGATACGAGCAAAGCCCTGGCCATCACCGGGGTAGAAGCGGTGATCACCGGCGCTGACATGCCCGGAGCCAATAAAGACGGAGCCTCTCGCGGCACTCAGATGGCCAGCGACAATCTACTGGCCCGGAGCAAAGTCGTTTATAAGGGTCATGCCATCGCCGCCGTGGCGGCCGTGAACCAGCACGTCGCAGAATCGGCTATGGAACTCATCAAGGTGGAGTACGAAGTATTGCCGCCCGTGATGGATGTCCTGAAGGCGATGGCCGACGATGCGCCCCTGATTCAGGAAGACCTGACCACCACTGACTTGGGCGAACGCACGGACAAAAAGAGCAACATCGCCACCCACGTCCAGTTCTCCCAGGGCGACATCGAGAAAGGCTTCGCCGAAGCAGATGTGATCGTCGAGCAAGAGTTCACCAACGAGATGGTGCACCAGGGCTACTTAGAGCCTCAGACTGCCTCGGCCGTCTGGAATGAAAGCGGTGAGATCACGATCTGGACGAGCACCCAGGGCGCCTTCACGGCAAGGGACGCCCTTGCTCCGCTATTGGACGTACCGGTGTCCGCGATCAAGGTTGTGCCGATGCAGATCGGAGGCGGGTTCGGCGGCAAGATTCCAGTCTACCTGGAGCCGTTGGCTGCTCTGCTCTCGAAAAAGACCGGCCGAGCGGTCAAGATGACCATGACCAGGGCCGAGACCTTTGAGTGCACCGGCCCCACATCCGGCACCTACATGAAAGTCAAAATGGGGGCCACTCAGGCAGGAAAGGTCGTTGCCGCCCAGGCCTACCTGGCTTATGAAGCCGGTGGGTTCCCCGGTTCCCTGGTGGGCGCCGGCACACAATGTATCTTCGCCCCCTATGACATCGAAAACATGCACGCCGACGGCTATGACGTTCTGGTCAACAAGCCCAAGGTTGCTCCTTACCGGGCGCCGGCTGCCCCCAATGCGGCATTCGCCGGTGAGCAGGTCATGGACGCACTGGCGCAGAAACTTAACCTGGACCCCATCGAGTTCCGCTTGATGAACGCGGCCAAAGAAGGCACCCGCCGCATCGACGGACCCATCTACCCGGTCGTCGGGAACGTGGAGTGTCTCGAAGCAGCGAAGGACTCGGCCCAGTACAAATCCGAACTCAAAGGGCCCTACCGGGGACGCGGCGTGGCATCTGGCTTCTGGTTCAACATCGGCTTCCAGTCCAGTTGCGCAATCTCGGTCAACGCCGACGGCACCGTCAGCCTGGTCGAGGGTTCAACGGATATTGGCGGCTCAAGGGCGTCGATCGCCATGCAGGCAGCCGAAGTCCTGGGAATTCCCGCAGAGGACGTCCACCCCAGCGTGGGCGACACCAACTCGATCGGTTATACGGCCATGACCGGCGGTAGCAGGACCACCTTCGCCACCGGTTGGGCGGCCTACGAGACTGCTCAAGACATCAAGAAACAGATGATAGCGCGGGCTGCTTCGATCTGGGACGTTTCCGCCGAGGACATCGAACTGTCCGAGGGCGTCTATCAACACAAGACCGACCCGGAGCTGAAACTGACTTTCAAAGAACTGGCCGGTCAGCTGGCCGGATCAGGCGGCGGCATCTCCAGTCAGTCCACCGTCGATCCATCGGGCGCCGGCGGCGCTTTCGGCACCCACGTGGTGGACGTTGAGGTTGACCCGGAGACCGGCAAGGTCACCATCTTGAACTACACCATCGTGCAGGACGCCGGCAAAGCCATCCACCCCAGCTATGTGGAAGGCCAGATGCAGGGCGGCGTGGTACAGGGTATCGGCTGGGCTCTGAACGAAGAATACTTCTACAACGACGACGGCCGGATGGAGAACTCTTCGTTCCTGGATTACCGGATGCCCACCAGCCTGGACCTGCCGATGATCAATACGATCATCGTGGAGGTCGCAAATCCCGGTCATCCCTACGGTGTCAGGGGCGTCGGCGAAGTGCCGATCGTTCCCCCGATGGCAGCCATCGCCAACGCCATCGCCAGGGCCACTGGAGTCCGCATGGACCACCTTCCCATGTCTCCCGGCAACGTACTGGAGGCACTGTGGGCCAAGGACGGAGAGCCGGCGGGCCTGCAGGCAGCCGACTAACCTAGCAATATCAAAAACAGGCCAGGCCCTTTCGGGAGCCTGGCCTGTTTTTATTTAGGCCACCTAATCTATGAAGAAAATCGAACCAGGAGGGGCAACATGACAAGAGTGCCTTACGCTACAAGAGAGAGCATGGACGCCGCAGGTCAGGCGATCTGGGACGACATCGAGACTAGCCGCGGCGGGGTCGCCCGTAACTACGCCGCCTTGTTGAACAACCCGCAGGCCTCGGCGGCCATGATCGGCCTGGGCACCTACGCCCGCTACAACACGCCGATGGACCCCAGAATCAAGGCCCTGGCCGTGCTCACAGCGGCAAGGGAAGCCTGCGGACATTACGTATGGACGGTCAACCAACCGGCCGCCAAGGAGGCTGGTCTGTCCGACGAAGTCATCGCCGCCATCCGCGAGTACCGGGCACCTAACGGCCTGGACGCCAACGACGCAGCGATAGTGCAGTTCATGATCGAATTGTTACGGCAGCACCGGATATCAGATGCGACGTTCGAAGCCGTGCGGGCCATGGTAGGAGACGCCGGCGTGGTCGATATCCTGGCAGTGACGGGGTACTATCACACGCTGGCCCATGCCCTGAACGCCCTCGATGTCGACCTGCCAGATGGCACGAAGTCGGCTCTTACTTACTAAGGGGCCGAAAGGCTAAAGCGCCGAGAGGCGATTCGCCGAAGGCATAAAAAAGAGCGGCCGGTCCGCCGAAGCGAAGGAACCGCTGAAGGAGCGGCACACTACCGGTCGCTGAGCTTCGGATTTTAAAGCCGAGACGAGCTATCGTCAACCGGCCACAGGCCACAGGCCAACTAAACTTGACGCTATTAGAGGAGAGACCCCATGGGTGATTACGCTTACTTGGTGATGATGGATATCCCGGCAGAACTGGAAGACGACTTCAACCGGGTCTATGACACGCAGCACGTACCCAACATCGTAAAGGCGACGGGCGTCAACAGCTGCGTACGCTACAAGGTCGAGTCAACCAACAATGAAGGTATGGCGCGGTACGCAGCTCTGTACGACATCGACTCGCCGGATGTCCCCGCCTCTGATGGCTGGAAGGCCGAGTCGGAGAAGGGAGACTGGCCCACGCAGATCCGGCCCCATGCCACCAACCGGTCGCACACGATTTATAAGAAAGTCGGCTAGCCAGACAGCCAGACAGGCCGAATAGCTAGGCGGCCACGCAGGTGATGGTGCGGCTGACTCCGGGGATCGACTGGACCAGACCCGTAACCAGGTCAGCCATCGAAACCATATCTGCCGCTTCCACCAGGGCGATGATGTCGAAGGAGCCGGTGATAACGTCCACCGACGGCACACCCGCCATCGACCGGAGAGCTGCAGCCACGTCAGGGGCTTTGCCCACCTGTGTTTCAATCAGTATGTATGCCCTAGCTGCCATGGAGGTCCTCCCGTATCTCAGCCCGAGATGTAGGCGGTGCTGGTGACCTCGACCAGGTTGTTGGCGTCGCCGAAGTTGACGACCACTGTGGTCCTGGACGGACGGTCATGCGTGAAGAACTCGGCGTAGACCTCATTGAAGCCGGGCAGGTCATCACGGTTGGAAACGTAGCAGGTGTTGGTCAGCACATCGTCTATCGACGAACCAGCCGCCTCAAGGATCAGCGAGATTCGCTCCAGCGCGTACCTGGTCTGCTCTTTAATGCCGTTGCCAACCTCCCCGTTGGTGGGGTGACGGCCGGTGTTGCCAGCCACAAAGACCAGATTACCAAGTTTGGTGGCCTGAGACAGGGGCGCCGTGCCGGCGGTAACCTTGTCCGTGGAGACGATCTCTTTCTTGGGCATGAAGACCTGCCTTATAGCTTCGTTTGTTGCCTCAGCGGCGAACCATTTAGTTCCCAAGCGGCGGCCCTTACTAACCGTCGTAATAGCCAGCTTAGATGGCGACTCCGTCTAAGTGTCCAGCCATTATATCTTTGGTCACCAAACTGTCAATCTACCTCTCAAAAATTGGTGCTCGGCCAGGCTCAACACCGATATTGCGCGGCTGACATAAAAGCCATAGAATGAGGCCACATACTGTGGTGCGCGGTTATTCCCCCAGGCGCTCCACAGGCTTTAACAACCAGGTACAGCAAACCCCAATTGCTACGTCGTCCACTGGCCCGTCGAGGCCAGTTGGCCCATTCCCCAACACGAATATGAAAGGGAGCGATGCCAATCATGGATGCAAAAGACCTGAGAAACGTGGCCCTCCTCGGTCACTCCGGAGCCGGCAAGACCTCACTTGCCGAGGCGGCTTTGTTCACCACCAAAGCCACTACCCGCCTGGGCACGATATCTGACGGCAATACCGTCTCCGATTTTGAGCCCGAAGAAGTAAAGCGCGGCGGTAGTATCCAGACCTCCTTCGTGTCAGTCATTGACGCCGACGCCAAGATCAACTTCCTAGATACCCCTGGATATGACGACTTTTTAGGCGAGGTTGTAAGCGCATTACGCGTCGTTGAGGGAGCCGTCATCGTCGTATCCGCCCCAACCGGCGTTGATGTGGGCACCGAGCGATCCTGGAACATGTGCGAGTCTTCCCACATCCCGCGGATATTTGTGGTCAACCGCATGGACCGGGAAAACTCCAGCTTCTCCAGGAACGTCGCAGACATCCAAGCGTCTTTCGGCCGCCAGTGTCTCCCCTTCCAAGTCCCCTTGGGCGACGCTCAAGAGTTCAAGGGTGTGGTCAGCATCATCGATCCTCCGGCCGATATCCCAGCCGAGGTCGCGGAAGAGGTGGCGGCTGCACGTGAGCGCCTGATCGAAGCCGCAGCCGAGAGTGATGACAAGCTTGCCGACCGCTATCTGAGCGGAGAAGAACTCTCTGCTGAAGAAGTGATTGCCGGAGTGCGGACCGCCGTGCTATCCGGGGAGCTGGTGCCCATCTTGGCCACCTCTTCATTAGGCAGCGCGACGGCCCCTGAGGGGATCGGCATCGGAGAATTCCTGGGGACGATACGCTCTTTCCTGCCTTCCCCGGTCGATGGCAAGCCTGTTGAGATATTCAACGGCGGCGACGTCTCCGAATACAAGACCGACCCTGCCAGCCCGCTGGCTGCCTTCGTTTTCAAGACCACCGCCGACCCGTTCGTCGGTAAGCTCTCGGTCTTCCGGGTCTATCAGGGAACCATCAAGAGCAACTCGGAAGTATGGAATAGTAACCGAGACCAGGCCGAGCGTATCGGGCAGCTGTACCTGCCCAGGGGCAAGTACCAGGAGAATGTTGCTGAAGTCACCGCTGGGGACATCGGCGCCATCGGTAAGCTGAGCGCAACACTGACCGGCGACACGCTTGCCAGCCGGGACAACGCCTTGACGTTCGCAAAGATCAATCAACCGGTGGGCTACTTCCGGATGGCCGTAACTCCCGCCTCCAAGGACGACTTGGACAAGATGTCCATGGCCTTGAGCAGGATCGTGGAAGAGGACCCAACCCTACAGTTCAGCCGTGACGCCAGCACCAGCGAATCGTTGATCACGGGGCTTGGCGATGCTCAGATTGACGTTGCCCTGGAGAAGATCAAACGCAAGTTTGGCGCAGATCTGAAGGTCAAGATGCCCAGGGTGCCCTACCGCGAGACGATCACCAAGATCGCCAACAGCGAATACCGGCACAAGAAGCAGTCGGGAGGCCACGGGCAGTTCGGCCATGTGCTCATCAGGCTGGAGCCACAAGACCGCGACCAAGGTTTCGAGTTCGCCACTGAGATCTCCGGAGGCCGCGTTCCCAAGGAATTCATCCCGTCGGTGGAGAAGGGCGTGACCAAGGCCCTGGACGAAGGCTCACTAGCCGGGTTCCCGCTGGTAGACCTGAAGGCTGTGTTGTACGACGGCAGCTACCATGATGTTGACTCGTCCGGCATGTCCTTTGAGATCGCAAGTATCCAGGCGCTGAAACAGGGACTGGGTGACGCCGGCCCGGTACTGTTGGAGCCGGTGGTCAAACTGTCGATAACCGTACCGGACGCCTACACGGGTGAGGTCATCAGCGATATCAACGTCAAGCGCGGACGCATACTGGGGATGAATCCCGAAGACGGGGTAACCATAATCGAGGCCGAAGTGCAACGCTACGCTCAGGACCTGCGATCTGTGAGCCACGGCCGGGGCACCTACTCGCTGGAATTCGACCACTACGACCAGGTCCCAGCGAACCTGGAACCCAAGGTGATCGAAGACGCCAAACGGGCCAAACAGGAAGAGTCGGTCTAGGCTCCCCCTGGTTATGTCAGCTAAAAAGGCCCCGTTCTTCATCTGAAGAACGGGGCCTTTTCAATTGTCTGGTGGTGCACTTTACTATCCAGAATCGAGCAGGTTAGGCTAACATGTCGTCATGATTGACCCGACCGTCAGAATATCTCTCGCGCTGGATGCCAACAAAGGCGCGTATGCCGTGCTTTTGGGGTCCGGTGTGTCTGCGGCGGCGGGAAGACCGACGGGTTGGCAGATCGTCTCAGACCTCATCACCAAGGTGGCCAGGCTCGAAGGCGAAGAGGTCGGCAGCGATCCGGTCTCCTGATACAAACAGCGCTACGGAGAAGAGCCCGATTACTCAGGATTGCTGAACGCTATCGCCAGTTCTCCAACCGAAAGAAGCCTGCTGTTGCGCAGCTACTTCGAGCCGACCGACGACGAACGCCGGGATGGACTCAAAGTCCCAACAGCAGCGCACAGGACGATGGCGCAGCTGGCCCTCTCCGGTCACGTGCACCTCTTCTTGACCACCAACTTCGACCGGCTGCTGGAGGCGGCGATCAATGACGTGGGCATCGTTCCCCAGGTCTTGAGCACCCCGGACTCCATCGTCGGCGCGGTCCCGTTCGGCCAGACCAGATGCACGATCGTCAAACTCAGCGGCGACTACATGGACACCCGCATCAAGAACACGCCCGAAGAGCTAGAAGCCTACGACCCCAGCGTGAACGCCCTCCTAGACAAGGTCATGGACGAGTACGGGTTCATAGTCAGCGGATGGTCCGCCGAGTGGGACGCCGCACTGCGCGGGGCCTTTGATCGAAGCAATTCAAAACGTTATTCCATGTTCTGGGCCAGCCGTAATCCACCCCGTGAAGATGCAGCCCGCCTGATCGAGGCCCGCGGAGGGGAGTTCGTCCAGATACAGGACCCGGATACCTTCTTCACTGGCATTGGCCAAGGTCTGGCAAGCCTCTCGGCAACTCCTGCCGTAGCCGTGGCCGACCAAGAGTCTGGTCAGGCCTGTCATGGTTGCCAGACCGTCAACCCAGCGGGAGCAAAGTTCTGCTCGTCCTGCGGGAATTCTCTAGCCAACGCTTGCCCTGAGTGCGGCGTCGAGGCTGCTCCTGAGGCCCGGTTCTGCCTGAGCTGTGGCCATCAACTGAGTGGCGAAGCCGTCCAACAAGCAGAGTCAGAGTTGCCAACGGGGCTCATCACTTACCTGTTCACTGACGTACAGGGGAGCACGCCGCTATGGCAGCAGTACCCCCAGGAAATGCGCACCGTGATGTCACGGCACGACTCTATTCTGGCGTCTGCCGTTGAGGGCAACGAGGGGATGGTGGTCAGGCCCCGGGGTGAAGGCGACAGCATATTCGCGGTGTTCCCCAGGGCTTCCGATGCCGTCAACGCCGCATTCTTGGCTCAGCAGGTACTCCAACAAGAAACATGGCCAGATGGCGTCGCGATCAGCGTGCGCATGGCCATGCATACTGGAGAGTCCGAACTGCGTGAGCACGATTACTACGGGGCCACGGTCAATCGCTGCGCCCGCCTCAGGTCCATCGCCCACGGCGGCCAGATTCTCGTCTCGGAAGCTACAGCGCAATTGGTCAAGGACGGCCTCCCCGCCGGTACCAGTTTGAAGGACATGGGCTCCCATCGGCTCAAAGACTTGCAACGTTCGGAGCAGGTGTTCCAGCTGGAGCACCCAAATTTGCCAGCAGACTTCCCGGCACTCAACTCCCTGGATGCGCATCCGAACAACCTTCCCATCCAGATGACTAGCTTCATCGGCCGTGAGAATGAGATAACCGAGGTAACCAGCCTGCTTGCCTCCGCCCGCCTGGTAACACTGCTCGGAACCGGCGGCTCCGGCAAGACCCGGCTGTCCCAGGAGATTGGGGCCTCAATTGTCGATGACTATCCTGACGGGGTCTGGTTCGTGGGCCTAGTAGACCTCATGGACCCCAATATGCTGCGGCCACTTGTCGCTGAGACTTTCAACGTTGGTGAAGACGCACTCGAAGGGTATCTGAAAGAAAAATCCGCCTTGACCATCGTGGATAATTGTGAGCACATGGTCACCGGCGCGGCAACATTAGTTCAGTCGCTGCTGTCGTCTCCGGGCGTCAAGGTGATCGCCACTAGTCGTGAGGCGCTCAACCTGGTCGGCGAGCGGGCGTTCCAGGTCCCACCGTTGCCTGTCCCCGTTGGGGAGATTAGCCAAGTGAACATGGCCGAGTGTCCATCTGTGCAACTATTCCTAGAGCGGGCCCAAGGCGTTAATCCGTCATTCGAAATGACGGCCGCCAATGAGGAACCAATAGGCCAGATCGTTCGGAGATTGGACGGTATTCCATTGGCGATCGAACTTGCGGCTTCTCGGGTGAAGCTACTCCAACCGGCCCAGATAGCCAGCAGGCTGGATGAGTGCTTCAAGATTCTAACAGGCGGGCCGTCAAACGCCATCGCGCATCACCAGACGCTTGAGATGGCCATCGACTGGAGCTACGATATGCTGGAGCCGGACCAGCAGACGCTCTTTCGGCAGCTATCGGTCTTTCGGCATGGATTCACTCTCGCTGCCTGCGGCGCGATCATGGGAATTGACAACGAATTTGACGCTCTGGATGCCCTCGGCGAGCTGGTGGACAAGTCTATGGTTCGAACGATGCCGTCCGGGGAAGAGACTCGGTATTACCTTTTGGAGCCGCTGCGCCAGTATGCAGCAAGCCGATTCACACCTGACGAAGCGGCAGAATCCGGTGGCCGGCACGCACGATTCTTCCTGGAACTTGCCGAGCAGGCGTCTCCGGAGCTTCACGGACCACACCAGATCGATTGGCTGACGAGGTTGGAAACGGAGCACGACAATTTCCGGGCGGCCCTGGCGTGGAGCCTGGAGGCTGGCGAAACGGACCTTGCCCAGCGCACCGCAGCGGCCCTGGCATGGTTCTGGTTGATACGTCGGCACGTCGCGGAAGCTGTGGATTGGTTCAACCAGGCGCTGGCCCTCGAAGGCGGGCCGGTGCAAGCACGAGCTTCTCTTCTGGTCCAGGCGGGATTCGTCGGTTCGGTATTAACCCAAGATGATTTCGAAGGGTGCTTAGCACAGATCCGCGAAGGACAAGAGCATTTCCTTGAGCTTGGCGATTACCAAGGACTTGCTACTGCTCAGACATACGAGGCAGTCATGCAGTGGTACCAGCGGGACCTCGAAGGGTCGTCCCGCCGGTTCGCCGAACTCCAGACCGCCTTCCAGACAGCCGGTTACGAGTGGGGCGATGCTTTTTGCACATTTTTCCTTGGGTCCGCCGCTTGCCTTGCGGGCGACATTGCCCAGGCGAATGAGCGGTACAACAGCAGCTTGGAGCTGTTCCGGAGCCTCGGAGACCTCGGTCTGATCGCGTGGATATTGATTCCATTGGCAAATCTCGCCGTGGCGTCCAACGACCCCGACCTGGCTTCGAACCTCTACGAAGAGAGCCTATCCATAATGCGCGACCTCGGCGACCGTCACGGTCTGGGCGCCATCTTATTGGGTATGGGGATGTCAGCCGACTTAAGGGGCGATTCGGAGGAAGCCGAACGATTGCTCATTGAAGCCCAGCTCCATCTCAGGGAAGGGGGCGGTGGCCAAGGGTTGTCCTGGCCTATCTCCAATGCCATGATTAAAACCAGCACTCAGGCCCTTCTCTCAGAGGCCGAACAGCGTTATCAACACAGCCTCGATATCCCGCCGAATGACTGGACCCGAATGGTGCTTGCCGATAGGGACCTTTGGCTCTCGCGTGACACCTGACCAATCTATTCCGCAAGCAACGAATCAAGACCGATTAACCCGGAGTTACACAATCGATGGACGCCCCCGTTCGAATCGAAAACCGGGCGCAGCTGATCTATCTTCTTACCGAGGCAGCTGAGCTTGAACACGGCATCATGTGCTGCTATCTGTTCTCAGCGTTCAGCATCAAGAAAAATGTCTCCGAAGGAGTAACCGAAGACCAACTGGCGGTCATGAACCGGTGGCGCCGGACGATCTTGAACGTTGCGACCGATGAGATGACCCACATGGCCCTGGCCTGCAACCTATTGACTGCGGTAGGCGGCAAGCCCCACACACGCCGCCCGAACCTGCCGTCCAGTCCTCGTGCCTACCCACCGACATTCAAATTAGCATTGATACCGTTCGGCCGGGAGTCGTTGGAGAGTTTTATCTTTCTCGAACGGCCCGAGGAAGATCACGCGGCATCTGTGGACATGACCGGCGACGATGATACGCCACATTCGTTGGTCTTTTTCAACGATATTTTCTCCAGCGAACGCCAATACAGCACGGTGGGCCACCTTTACCGGGGCATCGAAGACGGGTTCAGATACCTGGCGCAGAAGTACGGAGATAAGGGATTGTTCGTCGGGCCGACCGGCGCTCAAATAGCCAAATCTTACTTCGGACTTTCAAGTCTCAACCCAGTTACAGACCTCGCTTCCGCTGTGGCCGCCATCCAGGGGATCGTCGAACAGGGCGAGGGCGCGAGCGGCGAAAACAAAGACTCGCATTACGGACGATTTCTGGCCATGGGCATCGAGTATGACCAACTACTGGCAGACGATCCAGATTTCACACCTGGACGCCCAGTGGTCGAAAACCCGTACGCGATCCTGCCTCAAGACGTAGGAGACCTGGCCAGCGTCAATCTGCTGGACGACCGGATGAGCGTCCATATCGGCAGCCTATTCGATGGCTGTTATGAGCTTCTGATGCAGGTCTTAAGCAGGCTTTTGATGCACACCGAAGAGTCTGAAAGCCAGATGACGCTGCTGGCCAGCATCTCGATCGACATGATGACGGACGTTATCGGGCCGCTGGGAGAAGCATTGACCCTTCTGCCAGCCGGAAAGGCCAACCCGGGGATGACTGCCGGAGCGAGTTTCCGGTTCACTAGGGACGGAACTGCCGCGCCGCACCTGGTATCAGCCTGGGCGTTATTCATCGAGCGCCTGAAAGAGATGTCGGCCTACTGCGGAATCCTGGAGATTCAGGGTTCTACCGACCCGGTTTTGGCTCGCGTGAAAACGTCTTTGGCCCGGTACGCCAACCAATTGTCGGAAGCCGTCTAACGACTTCGACCCCTTATGAGTCTGTGAAACCTATCTCTTTGTGAGTGCCGTCGCAGAGGGGTTTGATCGAGGATGCCCCGCACCGGCACAGTGTCACTCGGTTTCGTATCTCAAGAGGCTGTCCATCAGACCGTTCCACCCGCACTCCACCGGTGACCCAAAGCGTGCCGTCCGGAATGACCACCACCTCTTCAGCAAGTTCCGGCTCGATGATCTCACCGCCAGACTCCAGAGCGTAGGCCAGGGCGCCAGACGGGCAGTTGTCCAGCTTGTCTATGATCTTTGCCAGCACCTCGGGGTCGGTGCTATGACGCCGCATACTCCAGATATCGGAAACAGTGTCGCGGCAAAAGCCCGAGTGCACACAGATGGGATGGTCTTCTTGGATGAATATCTTCGGGGAGCGGAAGGTCTTGCTGCGGTCGGCAATCTGCCCGGTGTCGGCCGATTGAGTGCCGTCGAACCGATCTATCGTGTGGGTGCCGTCGCAGAACGGCTTTGTTTTCGATTGTCCGCACCGGCATAGTCGATACGTTTCTTTGGCTTCGACCGGCCCTTCTTCCTGCCAGGACAGAGGTTCTCCATGTTCCGACATGACTTGAGACTTACGCACCAAGGGTATGCCGCCGCGAAACAAATACGGCCCTTTGGGCCGTATGGTGATCTTCTTACCTTCGTCCGGCATCTTTGCCTTTCTTGATCGATATCCCCAGGTCCAGGGTCAGTAGCCCCAAGACGGGTTGTACTCACCGAACACGTCCCTGAAAACGTCCATCATCTCGCCCAGGGTGGCGTAGGCCTTGGAGGCCTCCACCAGGTAGGGCATGGTGTTTTCCGAGCTGCGGGCAGCCTGCTCCAAAGCCTTTAGGCACTGGGCAACCTCCCGGTTATCACGGGTGCGGCGGACTTCGTTCAGACCGTCGATCTGCTTTTTCTCGCCCTCCCGGTCAACCCTGAGCAGCGGAATCTCCGAGCCGTTGCCGGTCCAGTATTCATTGACGCCCACGGTGATGCGCTCTTTTCGGTCGTCTTCCAACTGGTAGATGTAGGAAGCGTCGGCGATCTCCCGTTGCAAGAAGCCGGTCTCCAGGGCGGGGATCACCCCGCCGAGGTCGTCGATGCGCTTGAAATAATCATAGCTGGCCTCTTCCAGACCGTTGGTCATGGTCTCAATGAAATAGCTGCCGCCCAGGGGATCGACGGTGTCAGTGATACCCGTTTCGTGGGCGATTATCTGCTGGGTGCGCAGGGCTTGCAGGGCGGCTTCTTCCGAAGGCAGGGCCCAGGCTTCGTCCTTGCCGTTGGTGTGCAAAGACTGGCAGCCGCCAAGCACCGCGGCCATGGCCTGGAAAGACACCCGGACTACGTTATTCTCAGGCTGCTGGGCTGTGAGCGTCTGCCCTGATGTTTGAGCGTGGAAGCGCAGTTGAAGAGACCTGGGGTCTTTGGCGCCGAAGGTCTCCTGCATCTCTTTGGCCCAGATGCGTCGCGCGGCCCGGAACTTGCCGATCTCTTCAAAGAAGTTGTTATGGGAGTTGAAGAAGAAGCTGAGTCTGGGCGCGAACTCGTCTATCTTTAGGCCCCGGTCCAGGGCGTGTCGGACGTACTCAAAACCGTCGGCCAGCGTGAATGCCAGTTCCTGTATCGCATTTGAGCCGGCCTCACGTATGTGATAACCGCTGATACTGATGGGATTCCAGCGCGGTATGTGCCGGGTGGCGTATTCCACGGTGTCTGTCACCAGGCGCATCGACGGCTCTGGTGGGAAGATGTATTCGTTCTGGGCGATGAACTCTTTGAGGATGTCGTTCTGGATGGTGCCGCCCAGTTGATCCAGAGCAGCGCCTTGTTTCTCGGCTAGGGCGATGTACATAGCCCAGATGATCGCCGCCGGGCTATTGATGGTCATCGACGTAGTTATCTGGTCGAGCTTGATCCCCTCGAAGAGGGTTTCCATGTCTGCCAGGGAGGAAACGGCCACTCCGCAGGTGCCGAACTCGCCAGCCGCGCGCGGGTCATCGGTGTCGTAGCCGTAAAGGGTCGGCATGTCGAAGGCGACGCTCAGGCCGGTTTGACCTTGTTCCAATAGAAACTTGAAACGGGCGTTGGTCTCTTCAGGAAGGCCGAACCCGGCGAACATTCGCATGGTCCAGAGCCGGCCGCGGTAGCCCGAAGCGTGTACGCCGCGCAGATAGGGGTACTCACCAGGAAGCCCCTGGTCCTTGAGATAGCTCTCTTCTGAGATGTTCTCAGGGGTATAGACCTGGTCCACGGGCACCTGTGACGGTGTCTTGAACTCGGGTTTGCGTTGGGTGGACGGGTCTTGTTTCTCGCGCCAACGGGCGCTTTCTTCCCGTAGTTTTTTCAGCTCTTGAGGGGAATCCAAGGGTTACCTCCGGCTAGATGCCTGGTGCTGTTCTGCCTGAAATCCAGTCTACGCAGGGGCCGAAGGGGTGTCAACGAAGCGGCGAGCCGCGTTGGGGAAGACTACGCCAGCTTTCCTATTGAGCTAGCCTCTCTCTGATGAAATCCCCCGTCTCTTCGATAGACTGCTGACCTTCGGGGAGGATGGCGGCAAATACCTGCCATACGTGGACCATATCTTCCCATATCTTCAGCGTGACATCGACGCCGGCTTTCTCGGCGACTTCCACCAGGCGGGTGGAATCGTCCAGCAGTGTTTCCGCTGAGCCAACGTGAATCAGCAGTGGCGGCAGACCGCTCAGGTCGGCGTGCAAAGCGGAGGCCCAGGGGTGCTTCGGGTCGGCGTCACCTAGGTAGGCCTGCGCCCTGGCAGATAGGCCGCCGTACTTGATGAAGTCGTCCAGGTGGTCGTTGGCCGACATGGACGAGCCGATACATTCCAGATCCACCCAGGGAGAGTAACAGACGCCTGCCGCCGGGAGTGGGACTCCCGAATCCTTGGCGGCCAGCAGGACAGACAGCACCAGACCAGCGCCGGCCGAGTCGCCAGCAAGAACTATGTTACCTGGCTCAAAACCGTGGCCTAGCGCCCAATTATAGGCAGCTAGGGAATCTTCCACCGCCGCCGGAAAAAGATACTCCGGGGCCAGACGGTAATCGACACCCAGGGCTGCTGCTCCGGAGGCCCGAGACAAACGGGATATCAGATCCTGATGGGTGGTGGCAGAGCAGGCCGCGTAGGCCCCGCCGTGGAAGTAGATGATCAGCCGGTCCTGGGGGACGTCCGGAGCGGTAATCCACTGGCAGGGAACGCCGTCGGCATCAATCTCGAATACCGTTACATCGTCTGCTGGCCGGTACTCGCCAAAGGCCTGGTCCAATATGGCACGGGCCTCGTGGATGTCGGCCGGCGGTTTAGACCTGATGGCCTTCATGATGTTTATTACGCGATCGAGCTCGGGTGAGGTTGCCACTTTTAAAAACCGTTCCTAATAGCCAATTTCAGGATTCGCCAGTATATCTACCCGCTCATCCTGAGCCTGTCGAACCACCTCTTGTGATAAACCAAGTTTCCCCTCACAAGAACTTTGACTGATGCGCATCCTTCGACGGAGCTCAGGACGAACGAGTGTCGGATTCGGAGGCGAATTGTTTTCTTAAGTACCGTCACTGAAAAGACGGCATGATCTTCTCACTGAGTAGCGTCAGTGATTTGGTCGCTTTCTTCTGGGACACCAGCCCCCGGTTCGTCAGCATCAGGTTCCTGACGCCAACGTCTCGCATCAGGGCCACCTGTTCTGCGACACGTTTATACCCGCCGACCATCGACTCCGAGATGTCCGGGTTGGGTGTCTCAGCATAATCAGAACGGCCCAACGGCGCCCTCTGTATGGATATCTCCATCTCGGGCGGGTTCCACTCGGCCCTGATTTCTTCCAAGTACTCGTAGGCGTTGTAGTGGACGGCCAGGAAGTCGTCGAAAGCCTCGTCGTCGGTCTCGGCAATGTGCATCTCGCGCCAGACCCATAGCTGGTCCAGGCTATGCTCCACTGCTTCGTCGCTGAAACCGGCGGCCGACATGGTGTCCCGGTATAGCTTGATCTTCTCTCCCGTGCCGTTGCACGAGTTGCCCCGGATCAATACCGGCCGGCCAATCTTGGCCATCTCCACCAAAGACGCATCACCCGTGCAGGCCCGCGCCAGAGGCGGATGGGGCTTTTGGTAGGGCCGGGGCCGGACCGACGGGAACGACACGTCAAAGAACTTACCTTTGAAGTGCACATTATCTTCGGTCCAAGCCTTGATCAACAGTTCCTCGGCTTCGTCCAACTTGGCCACCCCAAGGCCGGTGGTGGTGCCGAACCCGACGTACTCGTAGGCATTGTAGTTTGAACCGCGGCCCGTTCCCACGACCAAGCGTCCCTTGGAAAGGTTGTCCAGCAGGGCAGTCTGAATGGCCACACGCACCGGGTTGTGCAGCGGCAATTCCAGGATGCCGAAGCCCAGCATGATCTTTTTGGTCTTGACCGCCACCGCGCTGGCAAAGACCAACGGGTCGCCGTAGACGCACTCGCCGGTGAAATAGTGCTCGGCGAACCAGATGGCGTCCAGGCCCAACTCCTCAACAAGCTGGGCCTCGTCCAGACAGGCCTGTATCTCCTGCTGGTCCTGGCTGTCGTCGAACTTCATGGGATAAAAGAAGTGCCCGAACCGCATGGTTTGGCTCCTGGCGTGGTGTCTTGGATGGCCGGTCATTCGCGGGGATATTGTACTACTGATGCTGGTGGCAATGACCCGGACTTTCGTTGATTTGGGCGCAACCGTGCAAGTGTCTGTAGAATGATAGCCGCGAGCCGATCTGCAGGCCGATCTACGAAGCCGACAGCGCCCTTAAATCCTCTCGATGGTTGAGTGAAGATGCCGAAACGAATGCTCATGAACGCTTTTTCGATGAATTGCGTTTCGCACATTCAGCAAGGTTTGTGGGTGCGCGATGACACCCGCCAGCTTGATTACACCCAACTCGACCCGTGGGTGGAACTGGCTCAGATACTGGAGAAAGGCTGCTTCGACGCGCTATTTCTGGCCGACGTCATCGGCGTTTACGACAAATATCACGGGGGCCCGGACACATCTATCATCGAGGCGATGCAGACCCCGGTAAACGACCCGGCCATGTTGATATCCGCCATGGCCTACGCCACCGAGAACCTTGGCTTGGCATTCACCAGTTCGGTCTTCCAGTCCCATCCCTTTACCTTTGCGCGGCAGATGTCGACTTTAGACCACCTGACGAAGGGGCGTGTCGCTTGGAACATCGTCACGTCCTATCTGCCGAACGCCGCCAAGAACTTTGGGCTGGGCGAATTGCCGTCCCACGACGAACGGTACGGTCTGGCCGATGAGTATCTAGACGTGGTCTACAAACTCTGGGAAGGCAGTTGGGAGGACGACGCAGTGTTACGCGACACCAAGCGTGGCGTCTACGCCGACCCGGCAAAGGTCCACCCGATAGACCACGTTGGCGAGCACTTCAACGTCGCCGGCCCTCATCTTTCCGAACCCTCTCCCCAGCGCACACCCCTGCTGTTCCAGGCGGGCTCGTCAAGTCGTGGACGTAGCTTTGCAGCCAAACATGCCGAGTGCGTGTTCATAGTGGACTCGCGGCGGAGTTTGAGTGGAGCTGCCAGTGTCATAGCGGACGTGCGGAACCAGGCGGTTCAGAACGGCCGCCATCCCGACGACGTCCAGTTCTTTCAAGGGCTGTCCCCCGTTGTGGGAGGAACCGAGGCAGAGGCCAAGGCCAAAGAGGCGGATTACATGGAGCAGTTCAGCACCGAGGGCGCGCTTGCTCATCTGAGCGGTAGCATCGGGATAGATTTGTCCGCCATCGACCTGGATAAGCCGCTTGATTCTATCGAAACCGTAGGCATGCGCGGTTCGGTGAAGGGACTGATCGAGTCGACACCAAACCAAACGCAGACGTTCCGTGACCTGATACGCACCCGTAACGCCGGTCAATTTCTCACCGGCACACCGGAGCAGATCGCCGATACCCTGCAGGACTGGCAGAACGCCGGAGTGGACGGCTTCAATCTGATCTACTCGGTAACCCCAGGCACCTTCGTAGACTTCATCGACGGCGTAGTCCCCGTACTCCAAAAACGCGGCCTGATGCAGAAGGAATACGCGCCGGGGCCTCTCCGAGAGAAGATATTCGGGGATGCTAGGCTGCCGGGTAGGCATCCGGGGGCGGGGTACCGGCGGGGTTAAGCGTTAGAACAACTCTTCAACAAGTTGGGCCTCGTCCAGACATGCCTGATTCTCCTGATGGTCCCGCCTGTCGTCGAACTTCATAGGATAAAGGAAGGGCCAGAACCGCATTGCCGTTTGCTCCGTGGTGGGGTTGGGAAGTGGCGGTAGTGTTTGTTGAGAGAACTGCATCACAGGGCGTGTTTTGGTTGATGTTGGACGGGGCTAATGTGCCTATTGGTGCGAATCCCTGGCATCGTTGCGGCTTGATTATCTAACCGTTAGAATAAGGCGAACCAAGAGAATCAAATTCTCACTGCGATGACAATGAGACAAATGGCCCGTCGCGGATGAGAGATGTTCAACTGACGGTTGGCCGCTTCCATTACACCAACAAATATCGCCTATCAATCTTCAGCTATCGAGCCTGATATGAGATATGGACGTAAAATGTCTAACTAGTTCGAATTGCCAATCACTTACCACGAAAATAAAGTCATTTGAGTTGGGGGTCGTTTGAGAACTTTGATGCTTAAATTTGTCAACCCGGTTAGGGTGGCATTCCGAGTCAAGATTTCTGCTTATGATACCTAATATTATTGAAATAATCTTATTGGGCTTCTCGGTAATAGCCATAGTTTTTCTGGGTTTCATTACGTTTCGGATGGCAAACGATAGATCCAGGAGATGGTTAGGGCTCGATCGACAAGACATTGAGTTCATGTTTCAGCGGGAGCTCCGTTCCGAAGACCGTTATGTTCCGCGGCTCGTTGATGAACTACCTCACATCATTCGTACCGAAATCACATCAGCCTTAGGTGGCGTGAGGGACGAAATCAACGCTTTGAATTCCGCATTTGGATCCGTCTCGTTGCAGGAATCAAATCTAATGCCTCTTGTGGACGAATCCGCTAAGTTGATGCGCGAGTTGTCTCACTCTCTTTACACGCCATTGTCTCAAATCGATGCTGCTCTCTTGTCCCTGGAAAGCAGGGGAAACCAGGACTCGAATTCGAATAGCGATTCTTCAGTACAGACAATCCGGCAAAGCATTGATATATGTAAATCTGTCCTTTCCGCCTTCCGTGAACTTGTTCGTGTAGGCGGCTTAACAGGATCGTGGTCGCCTGTCTCAATAAAAAGTGCATTATCTTCCGCGGCTCCGGTCTATAACAAATCGTTAGATCGGAATATTGAGGTAGAACTAGATATGCCAGATGTGATTCCGGGGTATACCAATGGGTATATCACTGCATTGTTGCTCCCATTACTTGAAAACGCATTGGAGTCTTCTAAATCTGGTAATGCAGTGAACATCAATGGTGAAAAAGTGGACGGACATTTTGTGGTGGCTGTCTGTAGGCGTTCAGCGATAATGGGACACATTTAAGGGGAGAAAAACATGAGGGTGGCGGTGGGTTTGGACTCCTGGTGCGGGGCGTATATTTACTGCATCGAGAAAGGAGCCCGAAGTGCTAGA
>Ga0114999_10001877_pt1 | contig 28571 bp, 32 predicted proteins | sample ArcticOcean_MG_C_3_FD_89820 | JGI IMG/M metagenome (GOLD analysis project Ga0114999, IMG submission 89820) | Marine microbial communities from western Arctic Ocean - ArcticOcean_MG_CB8_126 | ecosystem: Environmental > Aquatic > Marine > Oceanic | place: Arctic Ocean: Canada Basin | collected...
ATAGATTTGCAAAAATTTGATAGCCAAAAATCTGGAGGATCTCTTTCGGCATTTTGATTCCAAAAATTAATATAACTTACTTTCATATTTATACATATGTTAACAATATATGTTTAAATATCTACTACAATTTTTTCAATAACACCTTCTTCAATTATTTCCCTGTTTATCAATTTATAAGTGAGAGAGTCTAACCCATTACCTATAATACATTTTTCTTTTTCTATATTTGATAAATTTTTCCACCGTCTATAATGAAGTCGATAGTGTTGTTTCTCGAATGTTCGATCTCTGTCATTTATATCATTAAATGATGTAAAATATGTATCATATATATGTCCTGGTTCTCTTTTCCAATTTGAATAATTCAATAAATTAGTTTCTTTTTTAAACTGATAATGCAATACTCTATTTTGAATTGCTTTATCTTCCACTCCCCAACCCCAAATATTATTAGGAAATCCATTGATTACAAATAAATTCTTAATATTTGTTTTAAATATAGGCGCCAATGTATCACAGGGAGAAGTTAAAATTCCCTTAAATACATTATCATCTACCTCGTCGTTATATAATTCTATAATAGCTTTTTTTTTAGGATTGATATCTACATCATGAGTTATTATATATTTACATTCGTCTTCATATTCTTTAAAAACAACATTTAAAAGTTTTCCCCTATTAAAAGGTTTTCCCTCCGTTTGTTCCACTATAACTACTTTCATATTTTCCATATATTTTTTCAATAATGGTACGGAATTATCTATAAAATATTTCAAATGCTCTTCTCGACCTCTATATGGAATTATTAAAATTGTACTCATTTATATATAATAAAATATAAAGTTTTTTTTTAACTCATTATACATTAAACATAAAGGTAATATTTAAATTATCATTCTTTAATATTTTATATCCCTCACTTATCAATCTATCAACTATACGTTGCGTTTCATTATTCACATCCTTTTTTTTAAGGTATAAATCGAACTCAATACACAAATAAACCGTGATATTAAAATTTATCACCTTTGGAAATTCAAAACGCCGATTATAAGTTTGAATATAATAAAAAATATATAAGTAAATAAATATATAAATAATATAGATGAATAATTATGATTATTTACAGGTTTATAATATTAATAATAAATTACGGATCGGTTCAAAATATGATGGTGGATATATTATTTTAGATGATTTATGTAATTATGATGTGTTATTATCGTGTGGTATAGCAAATGATGATGATACATTTGAACATTATTTTGTAAATAAATACAAAATAATATGTTTTGCATTCGATGGAACAATTAATAATATTCCACATAAACATCCAAATATAATATTTTTAAAAAAAAATATTGGTGCGACGAGTGATACAACTGATATGAAAAATGTAATTAAAAATTATAATAATATTTTTCTAAAAATGGATATTGAAGGTAGCGAATTTGATTGGATTAATAATTTATCAGATATTGAAATTAACAAATTTAAACAAATATGTATAGAATTCCACTTAGAACACGAGTGTGCTAATAATATAAGTTTAAGTAAAAAATTAGATGCTATTAAAAAATTAGCAAACACACATTACTGCATTCATTTTCATGGAAATAATTGGAGAAGCACTACATTAATTGGTGAAAAAATTATTAACATAGGAACTTCAGCAACTAATAAAAAAATTATAAATTTAGATAAAGAATACTCAACTGATACAAAGATTGTATTTGATTATAAATCACAATTTCCCATAAAATTTTCTTATAAATTTGATAAAAATCAATTGATAATAACAAGAACAGATGAAAATAGTGGATGGGATTATAAATATAGATGTGTTATAGATGGAATACAAATACCAAGAGTGTTTGAATGCACATATATACACAAATCATTGGTTAAAGAATTAGGGTTAAATTCCAACACAATTCCAAATGTCCTATATGATACACCCAACACTGGTAATTGGAAACCCCCTACAAAAGATTTTGAAAATAATAGAAAGGCGAATACTATTATTCCTGATATATGTTTTAAAACATATCCTTTTGTTAATAATAAATTAAAAATGGAAGATACTTTTACTAAAATTTATGAAAAAAATCATTGGGGTAATAATATGGATATAGCATATTCGGGTAGCAGTGGTTTAGGAAGTTCAATAGAATATAATAAATTTTATATTCAATTTTTAAGGAAAATTATTGGGGATTTAAAGATTAATAAAATAGTTGATTTGGGGTGTGGTGATTTTAGAATAGGCAAATTATTGTATAATGATTTAGAAATTACTTATACAGGATATGATGCATATAAGGATGTTATAGAGTACCATAAAACACAATATTCAGAACCAAAATATTCTTTTAAACATCTTGATATATATGCAGATAAAGAAAGTATTATAGGAGGAGATATGTGTATATTAAAAGATGTTGTACAACATTGGCCATTAAATAATATATATTTATTTCTTGATTATTTAACTAATAGTTATAAATTTAAATATATTTTATTGATTAATTGCTGTAACCAGACAGTGGATAATCCTGATTGTAAAGTGGGTGCTTTTAGACCCCTAAGTTGTAAGGGTTTACCTTTAAAAAAATACAATATAATGAAATTAGCTAATTATAATACAAAAGAAATTTCTATTATTAGAATGACGATACCAAAAATTATTCATCAAACATATAAAAATCACGATTTACCGGAAACATATAAAATGTGTCAAACAGAAATTAAAAGATTACATCCAGATTTTGAATATCGTTTTTATACAGATGAAGATATGGATAGGTTAATGAAAACAGAATTTCCAGAATATTATGACAAGTTTAATGAGTTGCCAAGAATGATTATGAAAATAGATATGTTTAGATATTTTTTAATGTATAAATATGGTGGATTATATGCAGATATGGATTATCTAATGTTTAAACCGTTTGATTTATTAAATGAAAAAATTGTGATACCAACAAATCGTGATTTAGATGATAATAATAAAATAACTAATTTAGGAAATTGTATATTTGCTTCTGTTCCAAATCATCCATTTTGGAAATCATTAATGGATACACTATTTAAACTTGATAGAAAAAATTTACCATTTGATGGATTTAATAATGTTATAAAAAGCACAGGTCCTTTGTTTGTTTTTAATATGTATGATAGATATTTGAATAAAAATGATATTAATATTCCTGAAAGAATGTTATTCCATCCACCTACAAAAAATAATCAATTATACATAGAACAATTAAAAAAAAAAGGGTGTTATGGAATGCACATTTGTACTGGATTATGGTTAAATGATAAATTATAAGATATAATAGTATATAGAAATTCCACCACACAAAAGCGAAGACTATAAGATTACGTCGGTTCAGTATTATTTATCTAAAAATAAGAATCAAGTGCAAACTTGTGAGATATTTAAGTGCCACCCACGAAGTCTAATGCGTTGGGTAGATAAATATAACACGGAAAAGGAAGACATCAAAAGCATACAAAGTTAAAAAAGAGCAAGTAGATTATATTCTAAAAACTTTACGAAATGACAAGACCATTACGATGAAAGATATGCTTCAAAAAGTTAAAGAAATACCAAGATTTTGATATACAAGCAGACATATTAGTAATATTGTTAAGTATAATAATATTACATTAAAATTAACGAGATTTAGACATGAACCACCGAAACGCTTTGGCAAAAATTTATATTATTTATACAATAAATACTCTATCATTGTCCCCCAACAATTATCACTATGCACATTCCTTTGATACCATTCATAACACGCCAAAGACATCTTTGTCCATTCGACCTCCGTTATCCGCGACATCTTTTCTCTCGCCTCTTCAGGTGATCCTACGCGAATATAATGTATGTTTTCTCTCGGCGGATCATAATACGATTCTATCGTCACACCCGGAGAGATAAGAGGTACGGTCCCAAAAGCCATACATTCCACTTCTCGATGACATTTACTCCCAAACCCACGCAAACACAACCCGTACTTACTTTCTCTCAACTTCAACAAATATTCTTGCTGAGTAAACTTATGCGTAAATCCAGCCGTACAATGAAACATAGAAATAACATCCTTCCAACCAATATTTGTCTTACGATATTTCTCTTGAATATCATTTTCATAATTACCCATGAATACTGATCGGTTAGAACGTTGATCCCACGCTAATCGTCCATTTTCTCTCAATACTTTTTCCAATATCATAGGACGACGCGCCCAAAAAATCCATGGAGATGCATTTACCCCCATCGCCTTTAATTGTACCCCTTCTACTTCCATCGAACCATTCCCCAATAATAATTTATAACTTTGCTGGCATTGCTCATCAAACCAATAACTTGTAGGGCGATCATATAATAAAACTTTTGGTTTCAACCATACATGTCCACTATCCCTATTAAGTTCAACATCTACATCTTTATTTTTACTCTTCAGTAAAATACATAATTCTCGAAAACTATCATTCGTATGTTTCCACGCTCCCGCCATAGGTTGCTTTGGAAGTTGTAATGTCCACTTATTATCTAACATTCGTTGAATACATAATAGCTCGCGATATTTTTTACATTGGTGTAACATTGATAACATTAAATTATTAAACCCTCCATATCTCTTGTTATTAAGATGCGTATGAATAAATTTTAAAGGCTTCTTCTTATAATATATTTCCCCGTTACGGATAGATAAATATCCTCTTATTTTTTTAGGCAGCTCTTCCGATTGTTGCACACGCCACCAACTAAAATTATAATTCTCTCCAAATTCAAAATAAGAAAAACATCGCGCCAAATCCTCTATGGCTGCCTGATCATGATAATGTGATGTCTTGGTATATTCTTTCCATTTATCGGGTAATGACTTTTGATTTGTCCATAACATACCCCCATTATAAAACCCATAGATATCTGTATTAGATTTCTTAATATAATGTGGCGATATCCCTAATTCTTTACTATTATCTACATCATTTATTGTTCCTAATATAAAAATATCAGAATCTAAAAATAAAGTATCCGGGCTTGTTTTCAAAGCTAAGGTAATAACATCAGCTTTCGCCATTTGAAACTCATTCCATATAGACGCATTTACCATCATTTGGCGATTCATTCCGTTATACTCGTCTAATGCAATATCCCACACTATATTCAGTTTAGGTTTCGGCGTCATTCTCTCAATTTCACCCTTCGTTTTGGTATCCACCATACAATAAATAGTAGCTCCCGGATGATGGAGAGATAGAGACAACAATAACCCTATTAATTCTTGGTAGCAGGTATGTGTACAAATAGTACAAAAAGAGGAAGGTTTCATTAAATATAATAAAAAATAAATATTTAAATCTAAACATTTATTATTCTTAATGTCAGGAATAAAAGTCGCCATACTTATCCCATCCACCACAAAAGAGCGCCCGTGGAAAAATATCAAAGAAACCGATCTCTATAAAATAAATCTTAAATCATTCTTACTCACCTACGATCCAGAACACACCTATACATATTATGTAGGCATTGATAACAATGACCCACTATATTCCAAAGAAAGCGAGAGAAAAGAACTGCTTAGATTCATATCAGTGATGAAAAATGTCTCCCTCCAATTTATTTCTATGCAAGGTATCAAGAAAGGGCATCTAACCGTTATGTGGAATCGTCTTTTCCATAAAGCTTATCATGATGGCTACGATTACTTCTACCAATGCGGAGATGATATACAATTTATCAATAAGGGATGGGTCACGAAATCAATTAAACTCCTTCGCCTCTATCATAATTTAGGATGCACAGGACCTCACGATAAAATGCAATACCGCGTTCACACGCAAAGTTTTGTATCAAGGAAACACTACGAAATTTTTAAATTCTATTTCCCCCCCGAAATCATTAATTGGTTCTGTGATGATTGGATGACAAAAGTTTACTGGGAAGATCTATTGTATCCTTTACTGGACAAATGGTGTATGAACTGTGGGGGAGCGCCTCGATATATAAACCCACACTACAATCATACTTACGATAAGCAAAAGAATTTGTCCGATAAGCTTATCGCTCGCGATCGTAAAAAATTGGCATATATTTTGCAAGAAAGTGGACTTACTTTCCCAAAATCCATTATGATACAAGAGCGGGGTAAAATGAAGATAGGTTTCAAAGAAAATGAAAAAAAATATGATAAATTAGTAAATAATACACATACAGCTGTCATGAACTCTGTCAAAAAACAAAAAGATACATACCAAAGTACAATACAGAAAATTATCCAACAAAAAAAAATTATACAAAGTACCAAACCACCGTCATTGCTTAATGCGTTAAAAACTAACATCTCGCATAAAAAGGCAATGGGATTATTAATAAAAGATTAACGCCGACCCATACGTAATAAATCAGACATTCTGGTAATCTTACTTGGTCTATACTTCATTTTTGGTCTTCCCCTCTGGAATATTTGATCTTTTGCCTTAGTTTCACTCGTAAACGACTTCACATTTACCATCTTACTTTTATCCCCTACACCCTCGACAGTATACGTAAGATTTTTTAACGTATGAAATCCATGTGTTCCTATCTCCTCATAAAAATAATCAACATTACGTGGATTTATCTGTTTATTCATCGAAAACATAACCCCATGAGTAAGTTCGACTACTCGTTTATCACGACGCCCTATCCATTGACTTCTATCTATTTTTCCACCAACCGCGAGCCATTTTTTTTGTATTGCATTGTCTTCAAACCCCCAACCCCATAAATTCGGGAAGCCAAAGGTTCTCTCAAAATCCCCACCCTTTATTGCAAACATTCCCCCCAACACATGATTAAACCCGAAATAATGCTTTACCGTCCCTTTGGTTGTTTCATAATCAAATTGTCCTTTAATAGCTGGAACGTGATCGATATCATGAAAAATCAATGTCATATCTTTATACTCTTGTGGATAGGTAGCTTTGGCATACAAAAAACCCACATTCTTCATAGCCCCCCTATTAAAAGGGCGGCGATCACACTGATGGACAAAGATAAACTCATATTCGTCATCCTCTAATATCTTTGACATATGATTGATGAACACCTGCCCATGAGAAAAACGATCACGATAAGGTATAATAAATAGTTTTTTCATTATACTTTACAAGATGTGAATAAATGCATTATAAAATACGCATTTTGGTTGATCATTTCATAACCTTGAATTGCTTGGTATATATATATTTTTTAAGAAATTCACTAAAATTCGAAGAGAGCAGCCATCGTTTTTTTGGATCATAGTTTTTTTCGGAATTATTGCACGTAAAGGCAGAGACATTTATAATTTCAACAGAAGGTTCTAAAGAGATTTTGGATGCGTTTATATTTTTCAAGGAAACAAACCCATCGGCAATTCTAATGTTACGCTGCAGCCGCTCCTTCGTCGCCATTTCATTAAATGTATTAAGAGTCTTCATAGACGCTGGACAGTTTGCTGTATTATCTAAATGAACCATTTTCGTATCATACAAGCTAAACTTATTACGGATGATGGTAAGATTTGCTTCACGGCACCGGCGACCTAACAGCGTATCTTCCCACCCCCACCCCCAAAAATTGGGGTATCCCCCACTTTTTTCATAATCCCTTCCCTTCATTACAAAAATTCCTCCTAAATCCTCGTTCTTATAATTCCCATAAATATGATTGATCTCATTACGATTTGTTGTGAATTCTACAATGTTTTTTTTACCAACCAAATTATCTAAATCATGAAAGACCAGATCCATATCTTTGTAGGTATCAGGGAAGTCCTTTTTCGCTTCCAAAAATCCAATATTACGCATAGCCCCCCTATTAAATGGGCGTTTATCTGCTTGGTGAACAATATAAATACGATATTCATTAGGAGACATATCTTCCAACAAATACTTCATATGATTCAAAAAAACACGTAGTTGCCCATCCCTATTTCTATATGGAATAATAAAAATCTTCATATAATTATATTATTATTATTGAATGGTTATTTTCACGCATATTTTTCAAGAATAGATGATGGGATCAAATCTTCTTTCATCTTTTCCAATTTCTTGTAACATTTATTAATTGTTACCTCGCTAATTTCACTTACACAATATACATCGTGTTTACTTATATTCAAAGAACAAATCTGCGCGATGAAATAAATAATACCGGCAGCTACAGAGTGAGGAGTATTTTCAGGAATAATATTATTACAATCTATTCGCACAGCTATAAATTTACACACTTTCGTTAATTCACTATTAACACTCAACCGACTACAATATCTTTCAATAAAATCAAGTGGTTTCGTCTGATGGAAGAATGTTTTATCATTATTATGAAAGTCCTTCTCTATTTTATTTAATATTGTTAAAGCATTCTTACACCCCTTGGTTGCGCTTGTATTATCCAATATGAATATTGTGGCAATTTCCTTTGGAGTGCGCGTATACCCATGAATACGGGAAGCTATATAAATAGATGCTGCAATAATACCATCACGATTCAACCCGCGAAATGTTTTTTCCATAGAAATTTTTTTGTGATATCGCAATGCTTCATCAATAATTATCTTATGAATACCCGCCATTGTAGCCATAGCCTTTATACGCTGAAACTCATCATACATTGATTTTTCATTATATGGCATTGATTGCCATTCCGTATAACGCCTTATTTTACGCATTTCGTAAGTAGAACGCCGTCCACACATAACCTTACATCCGTAAGAAGATATCTCTAATAGTGGATCAATGGGAATACCGCAACGAGTGGGATCTATAGATTTACTATCTCCTGCACCGTAATAACGCCATTCCGCTGTGTGATCTAATACCTCTTTGTAGATGATTCCACATTTACTATTTGTACATACCATAAATTTTTCCTCTGAGAGACGTACAGCCGAACCACATAAGTCGCATTTATCGCGCGTATTACGTTTACTCTTTGTATAAAGACATTCTAATTTTTTTGTCTCGGGAACTGTCTTTTCAAATAAATCCCATATTTTCTTTTTATTTACACCTGCTCTTCTTTTTTTTTTTTTGCTTTGCATTTGATTAATTAATAATATTAATTTCTTTTAATTCAATTTTGCAATATAAAATATTTATTTATATCATATGGGGAACGCTCAAAATACCAAACAACATCCACATAATCTGGTAAAAGATTTAGATCAAATTGCTACAAAATATATTCTTACATCGCATTATAAAGATTTGGCAAACCTTGAAAGAAAGGATTATTGTGACAAGCTTGTAATATTAACCTCCAGAATTTTTAATAAATTCTTAGATCAACAAGATGTGAAATATTTAGAACAAAGAATGGACCGCGGCGTTTTGATTGATAAAATGTCCCGCGATAAGCTTATATATTTTGATAAATCAAATCTAAAGAATTTAGATGTGAAAAATTCTTTTAGAAAGAAAAGAATGTGCATTGGTATCGCGCGATTTTATGTAAAGGTAGGACATATATTCGCCGCTATACTCAAGACGATAAATCCAGAATACATATTTACAGATGATGTCGGTCAGCGCCGGCGAGTATCTATTTTAGATAAAGACAAAATCCCAAAAAGGCGCGGGTATAACTACTATGGCGATGAAGGGGAAAGCAGATCGATGATTAAAAGTTTTGACAATAATTTATGCTCAAGGCGTATTAAAGCGCTGACGCCAAAATTTGATAGAAAAACAGGTAAATATAATATTCGTGTGTGTAAAATTAATAAACCATGGTCACGGACTTCTAATATACCAGGTACGCGTGGAAGAGCACGGAAATTTAATTCAGAGGTGGGTATCCCTGAACTTCGTTATCTTTACCTTGATGTATACGATTACGGGACAGGACAATTCACAAAAATGTCTGATACTGCTAAAAAAGAATACAAAAAAGATGTGGCAACATTTTACAAAGCTTTCACTGGAAATTCTGCCGTTCCAAAGGATATAGACGAATTTTCTAAAATTCCTTTAGCTGATTTTCATAATAGGGCAGGATGTCAAGAAAATGGCATATTAAGCAAAGCATTTACTTATGAGGCGGACTCAAGTATATACATACCTTATGCCGAACATCTCAAAAATATGCTTAATAATGCAAAGGAAAATCAAAATAAGCTGATTGCCATCCTTGGCAAAATATTTGTTAAAAAGGTAAATAGAGAAACGCGTCGGGAAGAATATACATTGAATCCTTTATTAACAAGAAATTCACTTAACGCCATCACTGTCGAAACACGGAAATTAATTATGCAATTATATTTAGAATGTGAAAAAGATTTCCGCAAGGGAATAAAATTATTTGAAGCCCTTGTTGAGAAAAAAGAACAAATGCGTAATGATAAACGGCGAGCCAATTTAGAAAAAGAATTTAATAACCTTCTAAAATAATTTTCTCCCCCTAACATATAATGACAGGAAGCACATCTCAAACAGGAGGACGCCGTCGCCGGCGCAAAACCCGCACTTGCCGCAAACGCTGCCGGAAGCACTGCCCCAAAACTCGCCGCAAGAAACGCCGCCGCGCCCGCAAAACCCGCCGCCGCCGCCGCGGAGGACGCCGCCGCCGCCGCCGTTAAATACTTTTCCACCATTTGATATCTTGTTATCACGATATCAAATTATTTAGACATTAATTCATCTTTAACACAAACATTATTACTCAAAGTTTTGACAATTTTTTCTTCACATCTCTTTAGGTCGCTCCCACCACCCATCATTGTATGAACCATACTACGCCATTCCTCCATTAAGTCAGCCTCTTCCAAATATCCCGGGTGTCTATTTTCCCATTCTTTCAAATGCTTTATTTGCTTTACAGATACTTTTTGTATTGTCTTTGAGATCTTTTCATTTTTTTTATCCCTTTCCCATTTATTCTCATCTTTAACATAAAATTGCAATCTCTTCTTATCACTACAGTGAAATGGGCGTTCAGTCGGTGGCATATCAGTAAGATGCTTTAAGAATATGTTGCTTATTCCCTCCGCGTAACCATTTTCATTTGTATACATTAAGTCCTCAATGCTTATCTTTATTTTTTCGACAAAGTCCGTGAGATTCATTGCATTTTTACAATGTTCATTTAGAAATACATTGATGGAAATTTTATTATTATTATAATTTCCTATTTTCGGAATCATATCCTTTAGGGTATTAGAAAGAGTTTGATTGACTTGAGACTGATTGGAAGCCAAATCTTTTATCATGTTCAATACCTCATTTGTATTGTCACTTTTAGACGCCATCTTTATTATTTCTTCCTCCAAAAAATCAAGGCGCGATTTTTCTTCACCTGTCATTTTTTCAGCAAAACATTTTTTTTTGTGTTTAGAAAGACCACTCCTATATTTATACTTTCGCCCACAACCAACACAAGAATATTCCTTTTCGGATTTTTCCGGATTTTTTGTTATCCTAAAGTTATCCACCACATGTTTTGTAGTGGATAAATGTTTGGAAAAATCTTTTTTATCATTACAATGATAGTCACACCTTTCACAATTATATTTTTTCGCGGATTTTTCCGGATTTTTTGTTATCCTAAAGTTATCCATCACATGTTTTGTAGTGGATAAATGTTTGGAAAAATCTTTTTTATCATTACAATGATAGTCACACTTTCCACAATTATATTTTTTACCGGATTTTTCCGGATTTTTTGTTATCCTAAAGTTATCCATGTATTTATAATTAGGATATACCTTAATCTTTTTTTTTTGAATATATCTAATTTTTTGAAAAAAGTTACATTTGAATTTACTGCGATCCACTACATAAGGTAAGAGAGTTTGAAAATAGTAGCAATATAACCATTCCATAGACCACGCCCGGATTTTTCCGGATTTTTTTGTGAATTTTTGCAGCTTTTTGTTTTGCGTATTGATATACTTAATAATATCTTGTCCATAAATAATATTAGCAGTTGGTTTGTAGGCATCAATATAATTTCTAATTAGAAAATACCTTATTTTTTTTTAAAATATATCTAATTTTTTAAAAAAAAAGGTGCATTTGAATTTACCACGTTTCACTACATAAGGTAAGAGAGTTTGAAAATAGTAGCAATATAACCATACCATAGACCACGCGCGGACTTTTTGCGGATTTTTGCGGACTTTTTGCGGATTTTTGTTATCCAAAGTTATCCGTGTAGGGAGAAATAATGGTGCTAAATTTTTTTACATTCTACAGTTCCGCACCATAAATTTATGACTCCGGATTTCCCGGATTTCTGTGTTATCCAATGTTATCCATCGTGATTTTTGCCAAAAAATGGGAAATCTACTGTTTTACTGTTTGGTCCATAATTTTTGAAAAATAAGCCCCTACATGAAAAAAAAAATGAAATATCGAAAACGTTCTCCATGTATCAAGAAGCCATGGATTGGTAGCACGAATTTGGGTTTTTTTCTCTAGGGGCATGACCCGTTTTGGACATTTTAAAAATGTCCAAAACGGGGTACCCCCCCCAACGAATATTACCAAAATCTATCCCCAAAATCCATGTCTAAGCAAAATAGATAACAAAAAAAAATATAATCTAGACCCGGCTGTGACTGGCCAGTCACAAATCGAGAACAGCTGATCATTTTGTTGTCTTGGCGTTGATACGTTTAATAAGATCTTGTCCATAAATAAGATTTCCGGTTGGTTTATAGGTATTTATAGCTTTGAAATTTTTATTATTTGCGCCTTGTGTAGTGGATACAGCTGATATAAGATGTTTTTGTTTTTCTTCCTCTTTTTTGTCTTTTACAAGATTGCCAAATCCATCGATTTTTACTCCATATTTTTTTTTTATTTCTAAACGTTGGTATGCTGGAATATAATGCTTCCAGGAAATAAAGAGTAAATTGGGGTGTGTATATTTTACTTCAAATCCATTTTTTCCCAATTGTTCAATTAAATAGGTAATGCATGTAAATAAATCATAGGTGGGGATTCCCACAAGAAATTCGGGGACGACAAAAAAACAAAAGAGATCATTATGTTTTTGTCGGGATGTTATTTTAATTTTTTTATGAGCCCGGGATAAAATTTTTTGGTAGGTTTTTAAGCGATTAACATACAGTTCTCTGCTTCGAGTATATAAATCATCTAAATTTATATTTTCTTGCCAATTTCCCATGTCCATTAAATAATTTAAAGAAAAAAAGAATTTAATATAAACTGTATGTATTAATTATGTCTATTAAATATATTGTATTAGGTGGAGGAGGATATCTCGGACTCGCTGCCTTGGGTGCCCTCTATGAATTAAATAGCAAGAAATACTATAATATAAATGATATTAATGAAATATATTCTATCTCTATTGGGGCATTTATTGGCGTAATAATATGTTTAAAAATAGATTGGGATATTGTCCTCGATTATATAAAAAATCGCCCTTGGCACAAAATTGTATCTGTCACGCCTGATATGCTTTTAAATACTATGACAAAAAAGGGACTGTTCGATAATTCTTTTTTCCAAGAATCATTAAAAAATCTGCTTAATTCTGTAGATTTGACGACAGATATTACACTGAAAGAACTTTACGAATACTCAAACATAACCCTACACATATTTTCCATAAAAATTAATAATATGTTGCTTGTAGATTTTAATCATAAAACCCACCCCGATATGAAAGTCATTGATGCCATTTATGCAAGCAGCACTCTACCATTTATTTTTCAACCATTGTGGTATAATGATTCGTATTATTTAGATGGAGGTCTATTAAACGACTATCCAGTAGATATTTGCGTCAAAGAAGGAGCAGAAATTTCAGAAATTCTTGGGATAAAATATATGATGTCATCCGCAGAAGATGATCTCCCCAAAGATGCCCCTATGCTGGAATTTTCATTTTTTTTATATAAAAAATTTTTTAGAAAATTACGAAAAAAAATAGTTACAGATATAGATAATGAAATACTTATCCCCTATGACCCTATCAGTATTAAGGAATGTAAACAATTATTAGAGGATTCAGTCCTTAGGGAGAAATATATTAATAATGGAAAACAAGCGGTACAATTATTTTTATCAAACAAAGAAAGATAATAATAAGATAATATATGTTAAGTCTTATAAAAGCAAGCAAGGGTGGTTCTAATTTTTTGATATTTATTTTTTGGCAATTTATGCTGGTTTTTGTATTCGCTTTCATTTATTGGTGGATAGCCAATAGCAAAAAGTGTCCTAAGAAAGATGATAATTGTGAGTTCAAGGGATTAGGATCACATTCAACATTACTGGATTTCTTTTATTATAGCCTAACAACACAAACAACTGTCGGAACTGGTGATATTATTCCCACAAGTAAAATGGCTCGATCTATGAGTATGCTTCAAATGTCAATGATGTATATTGGTATCGGCATCACAGAATCAAAAATAATCCATATAATAAAAGCTAAAAAGGTTTGGCAACCAAGCTTGGTATTGTTATTTTTACTTATCGCAGCATTTGCACCACCTATTATTACTGTGATCGTACGGGTATTTACAAAAGGGGGGAGTCATAATAACACAAATAAAATTACACAGAAGTTTGTAAAAATTCCTTTAAAGATTCAGCATCAGGTTTAGCATCATAATCAACAACTTGATTTCCTTTAACAAGCTTAATAGTTGGATATCCTTCAATATTAAATCTATCTGCCATTTGTTCATTTTTCTCACAGTCTACTTCCTTAAAATTAAGTGTTTTTCCATTGAATAGTTTTTCATTATATTGTTCTTTAAGATTATCCCAAATTGGTCTTGCTTTCTTGCAATACGGACACCATTCGGTAAAGAAATAATATATATCTATTTCGGTAATATCATCGCTGGCAGACACCAACTCTTTATTTTCCACAAAGGATGGATTTAAACGAGGTGCTACATAATAATTATAAATGAAAAAGGCTATCCCCGTTAACAGAGCTGCTACAAATACAACAATAAGAAATTTTTTATTGTATATAAGATTACTAAGCATTTCCTTCAATTGTTCCAACATATAATATAAAAATATATAAGATGATGCGTTTTTTGACGAATATACCTAAAGATAATATAAATATAAATATATTATGTTTGTGCGAAATTTTGAGGGCAATGTTGTGGAAATAATTAGAAATTGTTTTTTAAATGATAAAGAATTTTATAAATATTTGTGGAAGATAAAATATAACATATCCAGTTTGAATCCACAAATTTCATTCAATGCAAAATTAATAAATTATATTAAAGGGGATAATTTTTTTATATGATCTTTTTTTCTTATGTCATATTAATATGGGAAAAACAAGGAAAAAAATTAAAAGAAAACGTGTGTATACAAGAAAACAATATAATAGTGGAGAAGGAATGCTTACATCAGTATGGGGACCAGGACTATGGTTCTTCCTTCATACTATTTCCTTTAATTATCCTCATCACCCAACGCGAGAACAAAAAAAATATTATAAAAACTTTTTATTGCAACTACAACATATTTTACCTTGTCGTTATTGTAGAGAGAATTTAAAAAAAAATCTCAAAGTATTACCGTTAAAAAATAAAGATTTAAAAAATCGCGAATCATTCTCTCGTTGGTTATACAATCTGCATGAATTAGAGAATAAGATGTTGGGTAAAAAATCTGGGCTAACATATGCGGATGTTCGTGAGCGTCATGAACATTTTCGCTCACGTTGTACGAAAAGCAAGAAAACCAGAAAAAAAAGAAAGAAAAAGGAAAATGGATGTACAGACCCTCTTTATGGTACCAAATCTAAATGTGTAATAAAAATAGTACCTCAGGAAAAAAAATGTAAAACATTTCAAATGGATAAAAAATGTGTGAAGGAAAGTCACATAGCAAATTGAGAGAAATCATCAAGAACAGGTCTTGGCATATCGTTATTATTACGCGCATTATAATTTGGAACTTTTTCGCAAGTAAAGGCTGGGTCAGGGCAGCGACCACACGGTGGGCACGCTGGGCACGGTGTTTGGCGACAGGTGCGAATATCTGGGCATTTAGGACAAACGGGTGGTACAATTTGGGATTTTAAGATCCATTTATCACGATTACGGCGGCGTCGCGGTCTCTCTTCAATTTCTTCAATGGGGTCACCGTAAGATCCGGCACCACCTGCATAATGGTCATCGCCGACATAGTTCGTTCCAAGAACATTTCCAATGCCACGCCCAACTCCCCCAACAACATCGCCTATACCCCGCCCGACCCCACCTGCGACATCACCAACGCCCTGCCCGACACCCCCAACGACATCACCAACGCCACGCGCTGCCCCACCAATAACATTTCCAGCACCTTGCCCTAAATTTCTAATTCCTCGCCCTACATCATCTCCTAAATTAGCTATTCCCTGACCAATTCCAAAACCTTCTTGTATATTAGATCCTAAACAAGAGAGAAGCAATAACGCCAATAAAACCAAAAATATATTAAGTTTCATAGTATATTCTATTGTGTGAAAAAAAAACTTTCAAGTATTTATGGATAGACAAATAAATTGGACATATCAACAAGAACAATTGTTAGTTATTTGGGCAGAAAAGGCATCTGGATACGCTTGGCTACATACTCGGAGTGTAAATTATTTTAAACATAGAAATCTATACATATCCATACCAGCATCTATTTTTGGATATATAGCAGGAACAACAACTCTCCTTACAGATGATATTGGTAAACATACAGCCATTAAGGGGTTAATCGGGATTTGCGGGATTATCGCCGGGTTATTGACTAATTTCCAAGAAATGTTTACCTTTAAGGAACAAAGCGAAAAACATAAAATTTCAAGTTTGCGGTTTCTCTCGTTCTTTCGAGAGATAAGTTGTGAATTAAGCATGGATCCTGAACACCGAAGCCCACCCAATGATTTTATCACTATGAAACGCCTTGAATTTGATAAAATGCTGGAACAATCGCCCAATATTCCTCAAACGATTGCCAATTTATTTAATTCCAAATTTAATAAAATATCTTTTCATAAACCAGATATAGTTAATGGTATTCAAACAATTAATTCATTCAAAAAAAAATCTCCTAAAATGTATTATCTAAAAAAAATAAATTTATATGAAAAGATGCTATTATTAAAATATTTTTCGGGATGGAAAACATATTGTGAAGAAAAAAATGTTATACGACAAAACAACACCCTAATCAAGGTAGCCAATCTTACAACAAGTATGAGAGAACGAGAGAAAGCATTTTCACACCTATACGCACCCCTCTCTACACAAAAGAAAATGCTTAGGTTTCAAAATATTAAACTTTCTCTTAATCCTATCCAAGTATCTTCTAATTTAATTTAAATACTTTCAAACACATAATACATATGTCTTTGAAATCGCATTATATTCAAAATATGGTGGAAGCTGGAATTGACGAAGCTGGTCGGGGTCCTTTATTTGGGCGGGTATATGTTGCAGCTGCAATTCTGCCACAGGATCGCTCATTTGACCACTCTCTAATGCGGGATAGTAAAAAGATATCAGAGAGAAAACGTCTTATTGCATATGATTATATTCGAGAGAACGCGATTGATTTCGCGGTATCTTTTGTCGACGAGGATAGAATAGACTCAATAAATATTTTTCGGGCTACGCAGCAGGGTATGCACGAGGCACTTAACCAACTAAATGTCGTTCCCCAACACATATTGGTAGATGGGGATCATTTTGACACATATTTTCGCAATCATAAACTTATCCCATATAAATGCATTGTGGGGGGTGATGATAAGTATACACCTATAGCGGCAGCGTCGATACTGGCGAAGGTATCGAGAGATAAATATATCGAGGAATTGTGTGACAAGTATGAAAATTTAGAGGAATTTTATAATTTGCGCAAGAATAAGGGATATGGAACTGAAGCGCACCGAAAAGGGATACAAGCGCACGGAATAACACAATGGCACCGAAAAAGCTTCGGTATTTGTAAAAAATATTGAAGGCAGTAATATATATATATATATAATGTTCATTACAGCGTACGAACTAACGGGCTATAAAATAGATGAAAAGCAACTAACTAAAAGTGTTTTTCATTTATATAAATGTCAGAATCCGTCGATAACCTTAGATGGGGCTATCTTACGTTTTGAAAAGAGTACATTTAACACATTGGAGGAATTTGCTCAATCTAAATACCGGACGGCTGAGGGGTATCGCAAGGTGTATAGACCTTTTTTCAAAAAGTAATCATAGAAAAATTGATTTAGTTTCTCTCGGTCATAGTATATGAAACTCCCAATGTATTTGGATCCACCACCACTCAATATCTGTGATTATGTATTCGTACATTGGTGCGATGATGCGATGAGATGGAAAGCTGTATATCATCGGTTTTTAACAACAACTACGAAAAAAAATATAATGGGGCAATTTATTGTCTCACATTGGTTTGACTGTCCTATTTATGCAGGGAAGACATTTATGATTATTCAAACAGTAAGAGGTTTGAGGACACAAAAAATAGAAAATATTATTAATGGTCTCTCTCTAATAGATAATCCATTCATTAAAGTGCTCGACACATTCATAACGCCTCAGCTGCCTAAAGATGCGGCACAAGGAGCTACAGGATTCCGGGTAGTGCTACAGGGCTTTAATCCTAACAATACACTTTCTCTCGTGTTGAGAGAAACCCATCTTTATAAAACAAAATACCCTTTTTATTGTACGCTACCAGATTTTAATTTTAAAAATTGATTAAATATAATACTTTTTTATTATATTTAAAATGATTGCTTTAGTTTTCGATACAGAAACAACAGGATTGCCCAAAAAAAGGCGCGCCAGTTTAAAAGACAATGAAAATTGGCCATATATTGTACAAATGAGCTGGTTGACGTGTAATATGGAAACAGGAGAGATATGTGCCATTAAAGATTATATAGTTCGCTTGGATGATCATCTCTCGATCCCGATAGAAGCCAGTAATATTCATGGGATTACAAATGAGATCATGCGAGAGAAGGGGATCTCAATCAAAGAGGTATTGGAGGATTTTTGGAGAGATTTACAGAAATCACAGTATATTGTGGCACATAATTTAAATTTTGATAAAACCATCACTCGTGTAGAAATGTATCGAAATGGGTTTCTTAATATGTATAAGAGAACAAAATGTATTGAAGTTTGCACAATGACGGATGGGGCTATGATTTGCAATATCTCTCGACTAAACAGTTGGACAAAGCGATTGGAAACGAAACCTCCGAAGTTGATTGAATTATATAAAAAATTATTTAATAGTACTCCACAGAATTTACATAATTCATTGATTGATGTATTTGTTTGCTTTCGCTGCTTTTATAAGATGTTATATGATAAAGACATATTCGTAGATAACCCGGCGTTCAAAGACCGATTTCTCTCGATCACTTAAACATTACCCCGAACACATTTCGCAAACATCCCCCACCTCCTCTGGGATATCCTTCTTTTGTGTTGGTTCAATCGTGAATTGCTGCGGCGATGCTTTTGCGCGAGAGCGCAAATAATAAAGCCCTGTTTTAAGACCTTGCTTCCAAGAAAAAAAGTGCATTGCCGTCAAACTCTTATATGTAGGATTTTTTTGCCACAAATTCAAACTTTGGCTTTGGCATATAAAAGCACCGCGATCCCGCGACATTTCAATGATGTGTTTCATAGGAATTTCCCATACGATCTTATATTTATCTCTAATTTTCTGTGGAATATTTTCTAGTTGTTGAATACTACCCTTATGTTCAATAATGCTATTTTTAATATCTTCATTCCATAGATTAAGTTTCAGTAGTTCTGCAATGAGATATTTATTAACACGGATAAATTCCCCAGCTAAAGTCCGGCGCGTATATATATTGCTCGTAAATGCTTCAAAACATTCGTTGTTGCCGAGTATTTGGCTTGTAGAAGCTGTGGGCATAGGTGCTACCAACAAGGAATTTCGTATCCCATGTTGTTTAATATTATTACGCAATACCTCCCAATCATAACGATCACTTGGGATTACATTCCACATATCAAATTGTAATATACCTTCACTGGTTGGAGAACCACCGAATGAACTATATGCTCCCGCCCATTTATCAGGTAATTTATAGATTTCACTTGGTATAGGTTTATACTTATGAAGACATTTATTGATATCGTCGAGAACTTGTTTCTCGGGATGTCCCACCTTACGATATAACCGGGAATGTGATGCAGCATCATCCGAATCTCCCCAGAAGACGCGCATTTCCTTAAGATAAATCATTCCCGCTTTTCTGTCACGCGCTATTTCACAGCTTTTTTCTATTGCTGCGTGATAGATGGTTTCAAAGATATTGCGGTTAATTTCTTTTGCATCATTGGAATGATATGGAATATCCATTTTTGCGAAAACGTCTGCTAATCCCTGCACACCGATGCCAATTGGGCGATGTAAATAATTACTGCGCCGTGTTTTTTCTGTAGGATAGAAGTTAATATCAATAATTTTATTTAGATTTTCGGTTATTAACTTGGTCATTTTATGTAATCCTTCATAATCGAATGCCCCGCCGTCTGTTACAAACATAGGCAACCCGAGGCTGGCGAGATTACATACCGAAGTCTCCGTAGAACTTGAATACTCGATAATTTCTGTACAAAGATTAGAACTTTTTATTGTACCCAGATTTTTTTGGTTTGATTTTTTATTACACGCATCTTTATAAAGCATATATGGTGTCCCCGTTTCTATTTGACTATCGAGCATTTTAAACCATATATCACGGGCTTTCACAGTCTTTATCCCCATATTTTTCTCTTCATATGATTTATATAATTTATTAAACTTTTCACCATAACAATCAGAAAGACCTGTACAAGTATCAGGGCACATCAATGTCCATTCTTCATCATTCTCTACCCTTTCCATAAAAAGATCCGGTATCCACAAAGCATAAAAAAGATCTCGGGCGCGTGCTTCTTCATCACCGTGATTTTTTTTCATTTCAAGAAAATCTTCAATATCACTGTGCCATGGTTCCATGTAGATGGCAAAACTACCTTGACGGCGACCACCGCCTTGGTCCACGTAACGAGCCGTATTATTGAATACTCTCAACATCGGCACAATACCATTGCTTTTTCCATTTGTACCACGAATACGACTGTTTCGTCCGCGAATATTATGGATATGCATACCTATACCCCCAGCCCATTTCGAAATTTTGGCACAATCGGTAAGTGTATTATAAATTCCCTGGATACTATCGGATTCCATGGCAATGAGATAACAAGAACTAAGTTGGGGGCGCCGCGTTCCTGCATTAAAAAGTGTTGGGGTAGCATGAGTAAAATATTTCATAGACATTGCGTCGTAGGTTTCTTTAACCTTCGCTATGTTTTCTTTATGGATGCCAATGGCAACACGCATCCACATATGTTGCGGTCTCTCTACAATTTTATCATTAATTCTCATTAAATATGCCCGCTCTAATGTTTTGAAACCAAAATAATCTATGTTAAAATCGCGATCGTAATCGAATATTTCCTGAATTTCATCTTTATATTTCATAACACAAGAATAGAATTCTTTGTTCACTGAAGGACAAGGCTTATTTTTATTATCCTTATAGTTATAAAGATTAGAAACCACTATAGAATAATCTGCATTTGTATTTTTATGATGATTTGAAATAAGGATACGACTCGCCAATGTTTCATAATCAGGATGCGAAGTTGAAAGGGATGCGCATTGTTCTGCAGTTAATTCGTCTATTTTAGTTGTTGGGATATCATCATATAGACGATCAATAATTTTCATTGCTAATGTTGTATAATTAACTTGCAAGGTATTTTTCCCGAGATTTTTAATGCGTTTTAATATTTTGTCAAAAGATATTATCTCTTTATCGCCGTTTCGTTTGATTACGCTCATTTCAATATCCATCTGATTATATAGTATCTATTTACATTTTTAAATATATTATCTTAAAAAATAATATATTCGATTTATATAATGAAATTTTTATCATCAAATATGTGTAGCATAACATTAATAGGTTTAATTATTTTAGGAGTATTATATATATTAAGTAAGAGACAAGAGGGTTTCTTGTCATCAATGCCTTTTCCTTCGACAATGGAAACCGCTATATTATCACCCCCAAACGGATATTACCCAATGATGCCAAAAGGCAAATGTAAACCGGGCGTTTCTGATGAATCATATTCGAAAGAGTGGAAAGAATATCCCTATACTCCAATGGCATCATATGCACAGGTAACAAATAATAAGGAATATTGGAGTAATCCCAATAATGGAACAAGTACCCCACCAGAAATAAATGGAGGATTATATGGAACAAAAAAGGTAGTGTATCCGGCTCCTGTTCCTATGCCTCCAAATAACCCACATATAGGCGTGCGGGTCAACTATTATGTTGCACAACAGTAAGGTCTGCAGATTCTTTGGGAATAATGGTTTCATTGAATGATTCAGTCCTAACTTTTAAAATAATATTATTAGCCTTCACCCTTTTTTTTGGTTTTCTATGATCATAGCCATGCTCACGATCATATAAAATAGTATCCCATAACGCCTTAAATTTCGGCAATGCACTGGCGAACCAAATTCTATTCCTTGGAACAAGAATGCACGAAAATTCATCAAGACACCAGTAAATATTTTGCGTCCACGTCATAGTATTATTACTTTCCAGACAATCATCCATCCATTTGCGGCATTTTTCTTCTTCGCAAATGGCTAAGAATGGCGAATATTTATACACCGGTCCGCCTCTACTATGAAAACATAGGATTACACCCTTTACCTTTGAACAATCATACCCCCCATCTTTTAAAAATTCTTCTTCATTTTCATATTCTTTAAATCGGGTTTCTAAGAAATCACATTCATCCAAATCCCATACCTCCATTTGCATCTGCATTTGTATCCAATACGCCTTCTTCGGAATACCCGTTATTTCACGATTTACAATATTCTTGATCTCAAGCATACGCCCATAACGTGGATTGCACTTATCTGTATTAATTCCGTCTGGAGATGCACCCAAAAATGGATATTTTCTATGTCGTAGACAACCAAAATCACTAATGTTCGTCTTATATAAATTTTCATAAAACATAGCAGAGATCGGTTCAAACTTTTGTCCGTGGTGCAAGGGAGAATTAATATTTACTCGAAAACATTTATTGATATCTACTGGAGCACATTTTTTACATATAAGACGATTCTGGGCGGATTGTGTATCAAGGGCTTGCCATATACTACTAGCGGTTAGCATTGTCCAACGAGCCATAAACCATTCTCTGCTTTTTTGTTCTGGTTGTTTCAGACTCTGGAGAAATAGGACTTTTTTTTCCATTTCTTCTATATTGATTTTTGATATAGAAGAATTATCATATGAGCGAGGCAACCCACAGGTTTTGAAATAATAATGGATATTTTCATAAATAATATCCACCAAATTAGGATCGTTGATATCTATTATTTCCCCTAAGGTCAAACGAGTCAATTCATAAACACTATTAAAAATAAGAGTTATGAATTTTTCCTGTGAATATATCTCGGGGGTTTCCTTTACATATAAATCTGTATAGTTCAAAATAGTTTCTGATAGATTGCCATCAATATTACTTAACATTACTTATTATGCTGTCATTCTTTTAAATGTATATCAATTTTTGTTTTTCTTTCTCTTTTTTTTAGGCGCAAGGGACTTGAGGGTAGACCCTTTTTTATCTATGCGTCGTAAGGTATATTTATTTGAATTTTTATTAAAAGATAATCCGGGTATTTTTTCTATCTTTCCGGTAGTTATATCATAAATAACATCTTTGGTTCTCTGCAATTTTTTTCTTTCAAGACAGTGAAATAAATATTGCTTCAGCATTTCCTTATGTTTAGTGTTATATGTTTCAGCGAATTTATATAATTTTTTCCGTTTAATCGTTTTTTCTAATTTGCTCCAAGGCTTTTTTATAACTTGGGTTCTTTCATTTTGTAAAAATTTTTCTATATTTATTGTACTGTTTTCCGTTTGGGGCGTTTGCATTTTTTTATTCATAAGCATTGTTTGATATTTTATGTTTTTTAATTCTACGCACTCGTCATTTTTATTACTCATTATAATATAATATCATTATAATTCTATATTATTTTATGATAACAATATAGGATGAGTAAAACTATTCATGGATGTACATGCAAAGAAGAATGGTCATTTGCGCCGGGTGGAAAAAAATACAAAGGATGTGTGATGGGGGGACCAGATAATGCATTATGCCCGCTGACCAAAGATAGTAATAAATTAAAGAAGAGTTGCATTGGCTCTTCACAGAGTAGGCCTTATTGTGCGGTTAAAGAAAAAAACTGTGGCTGGATAAAAAAAAATGATTCAGGGTTACAAGAAGGACAAGGGATTGATTGGTGTGATTGGTCGACATTTTCATTTGGCGAGGAGAGAAATACCCCCCCGATGATTCTTAACCCGAGACGTTACTATATAGGGTTGGGTATATTTATTATTATTTATACTTTTATCATACCTTGGATACTTTATGCTACCAATAAATTATTTTTACTTAATTCCCTACTTCCCAATTTTCACCTTTTTGCAACGGCGCTAAGTTTTCCCGCGACACACACAGGTTCATATGATACTTCGAAATTTTCTTTTTTAATCGTCAATGAAGCCGCGCCAAATACAGTCGCTCTAATTTCAAGCAAAATTTTAGATTTATGTTCCCTTTTAGGATTAGTATATATTGTGATAATAAATTCAATAAAAAAAAATATAGCATATGGACTCGTATTTGGAGCTATAATTCTTACAATGACACATTTGGTTGGTGTTAATATAATTAAAAAAACGAACAATTATCTATATTATAAAATATTAACGAAAAAACAAACGGGTTGGGGTAAAAGAAAAAGAAGCTTTATTTCCGCCATTGGTGGAATGGGGATTGCTTTAATAATGATATTTGTAGAAGGGGTATTATTAAAACAACTTAACGATAACTATAATTAAATTTATTCTATATATATATTAATGAAAACAATTCACGGTTGCAGGTGCAAAAAAAATTATAAAGTTGGAAAGTGGGCATTTGATAATGGGGTTTGCGTATATGGAGGAAATGATGGCGCTGGCGGCAAAAAAGGAACTTGTCCTCCCGTCCGCGACCGTAAGAATCTTTCCAAAGAATGTATAAAAGATGCATATAGACCGCGATGTATAGTTGAAGAACAAGGAAAATGTGGTTATCGAGGTGTTAATTGGGGCGGGGTATTAGATAAAGATGAAAATTGGGATTATTGTGAGGATAGTGCCCATGCGCAACTATATGGTACTAATGCAGGTGTTGGGTCACCTAAATATAAAAACCCAAGGAAACACATTATTGGATTAGTTATTTTTATTTGTCTTTTTGCTGTATTTTTCCCATTCATTATTTATTATATTTCAAAAAATATTCTTTTTAGTTTTGTATGGACAGCGAATCTCCCTTTATTTGCAACAGCTATCGGTTTTCACAATGGGTTATTTGGGAGTCGCTATTTTTCTTTTTTGTATAGAGAAATTCAAGAAACCCTATTTGAAAAAATATCACATTTTATTTTATTCTTTATATCACTTTTTTCTTTATTATTTATAGTATTGAATACAAGCTTCAATAATTATAAAAAAAATAAATTAAATTTGGTAAAAATAGGAATAATAGTTCTTGTTTATTTTGTTACAATAAATATGCATATAAATATACCGAAAATAATGAATACCGGGGGTGAAACTTATGGGCAGATATTACCCAATATTTCTATTAATGTCAGTCAAATAAGGCATTTTTTGAGATATATATATATAACCAATACAAAAAGTCACCCTCATTCTCCAAGAAGCAATACAAGAAAAAGTATTATCATCACCTTACTAATAATTATCATGCTAATAGCAATAGAAAGCGCGTTCCTATTAAAGATGTAATCATTTTATTATATATGAATAAAACGATTATCATTAAAGCAAAACAATATGAGAAGAAAAATATAGTAGATGAAGATTTATTGAAATTATCACCGGATCTGGTATTAAATAAATTATACCTTGATATTTCTTTTGATGGGGCTGTAGAAGCAGAAAAAATAATACGTAGAAAATTAAGTAGTTATGGACAACAGGATAAGAAAAAAAACAGATATGATAAAAAAGAAATAATTCAATATAACCAATTGCTTGAACAAATGGTTGCATCTAAGATGAAATGTCATTATTGTTGCTTTGAAGTTTTATTGTTTTATACACTATCAAGAGATCCTTTACAGTGGACTTTGGATAGAATAGATAACTCTTTAGGACACAATAAAAACAATGTCGTCATTGCGTGTTTGAAGTGTAATTTAGAAAGACGGCGACAAGATGATAAAAAATTTTTATTTGGAAAACAAATGAAAATTATCAAGAAGGGTTGAGTATAAATAATATTAAAAATGTATATATCCATAGTAATGGATATTATTTATTGGACATGGAGTAAACAAGGAGAACATCTGGAAAAAAGCTATAAATCACAAAGGACAATAATTGAGATTAAACCAGAAGTAAATGATAAGTCATTAGAAGTGCCATTTAAAGAAGAGAATAAAAGAGAGATAAGTTCTGATCGTTTGTCGAAACGTACATTAGTGACCAATAGACAAATTAATCCATACTTAATAGGAAATAATTATGTCGATGATATTTCTGTTCAAGATAATTTCCTTCGCCCCAAAAATAGCAATTTTAATGTAACAAATAAGGATTTAAACGACAATTAAATGAAATATATAATGACACAATTATACACGACACAAAATAATTTACTTTTAACAAAATTAATGAAGTTTTATAAAGTAGATAATAATTTGGAGAAGATTTTAACAATCATTAACGGTGAAAATATAATGTCTTTACGTTTAATAGATTGGTTTGTAACCAACTGGGCAAAGAAATATTACACCGTATATAATATTTTAGATGGAGATCAACCAAAGCGATTCAAGGTTTATACAGATTATAAATTAAAATTAAAAGCTTATTCTAAAAAGAGATTCGACCCATTTTGTCGGTGGGATCGAATCATCATCCCTTATGATGAAGAAAATAATATTCAGACCACCATTGGTCAATTAAATTTTTTCAAGTGGGTTTTAGAAAACAAAATATTAGATTATATCGATAAGCATTTAGATGAGATAGAAAAAGATATGAATCGCCGTAATAGTACTTCCAAAAGAAAAGATAAGGCTAATAAAAAAACACGAAAGAAAAGAGAAGAATTATCTATCTCAGCATCGAAAAGTATTAAAAAAGAAAAGGTAGAAATTATTGTTAAATTTAATTAATATATATTATTATACCAGTAATGAGGTCATCAAAAAAAAAGGTAATATATATATGTATATTTGTTATAGTATGCGTAGCTCTATATTATATCCAGACACCAAATAATGTAATTAGAACCCGAAGCGAATCCGAACTGCGTTGTGGTAATAGTACAGAAACAAATTGGGATTCTATGGGGGATTGGGGTATGAGAGGAGTCCCAACCACTAAAAATACAATAAATGCAGAAACCAAAAAAGCATATTATGGTCTATTAAAAGATATTCATGAGATATTAACAAATAACGGTATTAAATATGTGTTAGGGGCTGGAACGCTGTTAGGAAGTTATAGACACGGGGATATTATTCCTTGGGATGACGATGGAGATATATGTATACGATTTGAAGATCATGAACGTTTGGCAGAATTGCGTCCAATTTTTAAGCAGAAAGGCATAGAATTGCAAAACGGCTGTTTAGCGTGTTGGAGTGGCGTTTATAATGACGTATGCAAATATTTAAATGATAGGAGCACTATCGACAATAATTTTTCTCCAATACCAATGGAAAAACCGTGTCGAGATACACAATATTTTTTTGTATTTAAGAGAGGAGATGTACATATTGATGTTTTTCACCTAATACCTATCTATGACAAGCAGAATAGACGTATGTATACTGTGTATGGAAATAATCGGCTTATCAGTGAAGCACAAGCAAAAGCGATGTTTAATGTTAAAAAATGTCCTTTTGGACCGTTAAGTCTTAATTGCCCATCTAATACAAAAGAATTGCTTTGTCATCAATATAAAAATAATTTACAATTTCCCACCTTGGAAGGTATAAACAATAAAAACATTATACCCGGAATGTGGAGTGGGAAGGATGAAGATACTGCACATTTTATTAAAGATAATAATAATTATATAATTAAAAATTTTAAGACTCAATAAGGGCTTGCGAGATTACGGATAATGTAAAAGCATCTTTTATATTACCCCTTTTTAATTCCCTCGACGCAGCTCGAGACAATTGTAAAGCTTGAATTACTTTTTTCCTCGTCGAACGACACCGTCTTCGCCTGCGCCGCGGTCTTCGCCTGCTCCGCGGTCTTCGCCTGCTCCGCGGTCTTCGCCGCGTCTTTATACGTACTTTGTCTTTAGAAATAT
>Ga0114999_10001878_pt1 | contig 28542 bp, 27 predicted proteins | sample ArcticOcean_MG_C_3_FD_89820 | JGI IMG/M metagenome (GOLD analysis project Ga0114999, IMG submission 89820) | Marine microbial communities from western Arctic Ocean - ArcticOcean_MG_CB8_126 | ecosystem: Environmental > Aquatic > Marine > Oceanic | place: Arctic Ocean: Canada Basin | collected...
CATCCGGGGAAAGTTCAGAGACATTCGGCAAACATTCGACCATCTGGTAAACTCCTTACCAGACGCTCCTACCGAAATCACCAAATCCAGTCCATACCAATCGCCGGTGAGTAGTAACGAAAACGATACTTCAGGAGATTGACGGACATGAGGAGTTGACCGCCGTTCTGGCGGGGATACATGGGGCGCTCGCCTGGCGGCGCGGCAATCGCGAGCGCGGCGAACAAATGCTGCTGAGCGCAATCGATACGCTCAACGACAAAGGACTGTCTCGCGAAACCGTTCCGTTGCGATACGAATTGCGAGATCTGTATCAGGCGGCCGACGACTTGGGACAGGCGGTCAAAGTGATGGCCGAATCGCTCGAAATTCTCAGCCTCTGCGGCGCGGAACGCAGCGTGTACGATGTCGAGCAGTGGCTGCGGACCGTCGATCAACCCAACCTGACTCGATTCGCGTTACAACGGCATCTCCCCGAGCATCTAATCGACCAGATTCTCAACGGTGAGCTGAACGTTCCCAAACCGCGAAACCAAGAGTTGGCGGTGTTGTTTTGCGACATCAGAGACTACACGCAGATTTCCGAAGGCATGCAGCCGGAAGAGATTTTTGAGTTGATCAACGAATGGTTTTCCGAGGCGACTCTGGCGATCCAAAAACATGGCGGCATCATCGACAAGTTCATTGGCGATGCGGTGATGGCGTTGTTTGGAGTCCCCGACGAACACCCCGAGGCCCCCGCGCGTGCCGTTCGTGCTGCACTTGAAATGCGCGAGGCACTTGAAGCGATGAATCGTCGTCAGCGAGCGCTGGGAGGCAAGGAATTTCGCATTGGGATCGGCGTTCACTACGGTTCGGCGACGGTCGGTTTCCTCGGTTCACATTTGCGGCAATCGTTTACGGCAATCGGTGATGTGGTGAACACGGCCAGCCGACTCGAAACCTCGACCAAGAAGTTTCCCGGCTGCGACATTCTGATCAGCCAGCAGGTCGAAGAGGTGCAACTTCAGTTCGGCGTCGCCGAAACCAGTTCGCTTGGCACCATTCCGCTCAAAGGCAAGCAAGAGCAGTTGACGGTTTACAGCGTGGAAAAACTCCGCGAACCGTAGCGAATTGTCTACGGATACCGTGTCACTTTGCGACAGACGAGATGGGCGGCGTCTACTTCGCAGCGGCCTTCAATGCCTTGTGAAATGCCTTTTCCACATCGGGGAGGTCGGTCTCGTTCACCGACTGGTAGGCAAAGGTCGCTGTGACTTTTCCCTTGTTCGTGACGACGGTGGTCATGAACGCGTCGGCGTTGAGTCCCCAGCCCTCCGGGCCGGTTTGCGAATCGGGAAAAAGCGCGAGTGCCGTCGATTCCATCTTCAGCGACATTTGAGCGCGCGGCAAATAGGTCCGCGTTTTTTCTTTGTCGTCGGTCAACCAGACGGCGACGATGGCGGCCCCTTCGGTTTTGCCAATTGTTGTGTCCAGCTTGCGCAGATACCGGGCCATCGGCCGCGACCATTCCGTCGCCTGAATGAAGATGTAGATCGTCGGCTTGCCTTTTCGCTCGGCCGTGTAATCGACGTCCTTGTTTTCAACCGGCCCGACCACCGCATGGACCTTGAGTGCCGGTACCTTTTCATCCACCGTCGGTCCCGATTCCACGTCGGCTCGAGCAATTGTGCCGGCCAGCGATACGGCGAAGATAACGGCAGCAACGAACAAACGCATGGCAGACCCTCTCGTTGGAAATAAAATACGACGGTGGATTCGGAAACAGTGAACAATCTTCGATCGAGTCTACCACTTAGCCACGCCGCTCTCGAGGCTTGTCCCGTCTTGATCAACTTTTCAGTTCCAAGTGGCAATTCCGGCAGCTTGCAAGCTCTGCAATCGTTGGCTATCGTAGCGACGTCGAAGAAAACTTTATGTGGTGGCTATAGCTCAGTTGGTTAGAGCGCCGGGTTGTGGTCCCGGAGGTCGCGGGTTCAAATCCCGTTAGTCACCCCTTTTCTTTCTTCTCCCCCCATATCGCTCCGTGCGGCGAGACAACGCCCTGCTCCGGCTGTTACTGCCCGCGCGGCCGGCCTCTTGGTGGCCTCGGCGGGAAACCGGGACGTCCACCCGGCCCGGGACCGCGGCGCCGAAACGTCTGATCGGGTGTCCCTTTATAGCCCCGCGGGATAAACGGGAACTGCTCCGTAATGAAATAGTGATAGACGCCGTCGGGGAATTCCGGCGTCACACCGAACCGCCCGTTGCATTCGTCCAAATCGCCCGCGCCGGCGACATACTCGTAATCTTCCACGAATGTGCCGTCATACTGGCCGCCCGGACCGTTGGGGCGTGTTCCCCGCTTAATGCGGTAACTCGCAGCCAGTTTCACAGTGCCGCTCGTTGCGTCCATCGGGTCGATGTAGCCGTAGTTTGCATAAATCGGGTAGCCGTCGGCCGCCCATCCAATGAGCAGCACTTTCGTTCCGCCGCTGAGCCGCTTGATCAACCCGCCCGGCAACCCGTGATAGTGATACGCCCCGTTCGGTTGCACGTGGGCATTGTTCGTATCGAGACCGAGATCGAGCTTGCCCGAGAGCGCTTCGTATCGCCAGCCGCTGTTGCGGTTGAACTTCCAGTACTCGGCCGTAAACGGATCGAAGGGAACGCCGTTGACGGCAACGCCGAATGAACCGTGCTCCAACCAGGCGACTTTCTTGGCGTTCTTTGGATCCGCCGACACACGAAAGGCATACCGCTGCTCGATCACCCGGTTCGGGTTTCGGCGGTTTGGAAACCGGCCGATGGAATGCTTGGGAATTCCGTTGGCCGATATGTACCGGTAACCCTCTTTGGTGGTGATTTGCACGCGGTTCTTCAAGGGGCCACGGCTTGGACGCGGCCCAAAACCGGGCGGCCGCTGCGCAATCGCCACAACCACGCCCAAAATCAGTGTGACCCCAACAACCACAGCAAATTGTTTCATCCTGTTCCCTTCCCAATTCGACGTTTCAGCAATCCATTGAACACACAGGCGATCAAAAGAGACCGCCAGAATCCACGCCGCATGAAGATTTTGCTTTTCCCCGGTGGCCCTGTAAATTGGGAAGAACCGTGTGTTCCCGGTCACGGCATTCAATTCTAGCAGAGAAATCCCTATCGTGAATCTCAGTCTGGCTGTCCTCGAATCCTTCGCCCCGTCATCTCATGTCTCATTCACCCGACAACCCGTCCTCGGCCGATGCGCTGGGCAGCGCATTGACGCAGTCGGGCGAATCGCTGTTGGAGTTGTCGCGTTCTTCTCGGCTGTTAATCGTCTTCCTGCGCCACGGCGGTTGCCCCTTTTGCCGTGAGACGTTGGCCCAACTGGCCAAGTGTCGCGGAAAAGTCGAAGCGGCCGGTGTCCATGTGGCGTTGGTTCACATGATGCCCGACGAAGAGGCACTCCGGCTGTTCGCAAAATACGAGTTGGCCGATGTCGCCCGCGTCAGCGACCCCGGGCAGAACCTGCATGGAGCTTTGTCATTAAATAAGGGGTCGGCATTGGATGTGATGGGGCCGAAAGTCTGGTGGGCCGGCTTCAAGTCGGTTCTGCTCGGCGGACATCGATTTGGCCGACCGTCCGGCGACGTTTTTCAATTGGGCGGTGCGTTCCTCGTTCACAACGGTGAAATCCTTGCTGCTCACCGCAGCAAAACATCGTTTGAGCAACCCGATTTCATCGCGCTGGCGGAGGGTGCGTAGTGACCCGATTCATGCGGTTCGGTTGCTTCCTGGTGCATCGCCCTTGTTCGATCAAGAAAGGGGCGATGAATCGGGTCACTACGAACCTCCCCACACAGTTCGGTCACTACGAACCCGGTTCAATATTCACATCCACCGGCTTCCGGGTGCGGGCCGATGTGTCGAGGGCGTCGCAGACCATTTGCGTTGCGATGGCGGTCGATGGCCAGCGTTCCACCAGTTGACCGCTGCGGACAATGCGGCAGAATTCTTCGATCATGCACACCTCCTGAATCGGCGTCGCCGACACGTGCTCCTGCGATTTCCCAGCACCGTCGTGTACCCAGAATCGTGGTCGGTCGGCTTCCCACGCCTTGGTGAAGTCGTCGCAAACCAGGCTGCCATGCGTTCCTGAAACTTCCAACCATTTGCGTAGGCCGTTGTTGAAACCGCAATCGAACGAAGCAACGCGGTCGCCCTCGAACCACATGGTGCCGGAAAAGCTCAAGTCAATGTCGTTGTAGTATTTCGCCGTGCCGTAGACACGCACGGGCATGTCGCTGAATGCCCAGAGTGTTGCCCGGACGCAATACCAGCCGAGATCCAACAGCGACCCGCCGCCCAAGTCGCGACTGAGCCGCAGGTCGCTTTCGGGGATGACATCCCAGTTGAATGTGAACGCTGACGTGACCCGACGCAGTTCGCCCAGCGCGCCATCACTGATTGGAATGTGCATGTCGGCCGCGCGTGGATGATGCACCCACATCACGCCGTCCATCAGTTGCACGCCGTTGGCCCGGCAGGCAGCGGCCATCTCGCGGGCTTCCTCGGCATCGAGCGCAAGCGGCTTTTCGCAAAGCACATGCTTGCCCCGTTCGGCCGCCTTAATGGTCCACTCTTTGTGCATCGACGGCGGCAACGGAATGTAAACAGCATCCACATCGTCGTCTTCCAACACGTCGCTGTACGAGCCAAAAATTCGCGAAGCGTGATGCTCGGCCGCCCACGCAGCCGCCCGCGGTTTTGAACGGCTACCCACGGCGAGCAGTTCGGCCCCTTTCGCCTCACGGATCGCCGCGCTGACCTTCGTCGCGATCCGCGCAGTGCTCAGCACACCCCAGTGCACAATCCCCTGCTGCTCTTTCATACCGGTTCCCTAACAACTGCCGCGCCCCAGACACTGGCCCAAATTTGAGTTGTTATCGTAACCCCCTCACCGGGAGCGTTCCACGGCAGCTGTGATTTCGAACGCGCTCTCGAAGAATTTCAACAATTTCTCATCCAGCCCAAAAAAGTCTGTTGAACATTTACGTATTCCAACGTTTAACAGCCCGTGTCGCAACTTACGATGAAGTGATGTCCATGTTGTTGTTCGGGGCGCAGCCGTTTGGCGATATGCCTCGATCCCGAGCAACCAGAAAGGAACAGTCCATGTCTGCCGTCACCTTCCGTGCCCGCTTTGTCCAACCGCTGTTGGTTTCATCTCTTGCATTGTTCGCGGTAATCTGCCTGACCGGTGCTAAAAAGGGGCCGATCAAAAAGCTGACCTTCGATCCCGATGCTCCCGTCGTCGAATTGTTCGACGGCATCGAAAACGGGACGTTCGAGGTTCGCGTCGCGCCGAAGAATGAGTTTTCCGCCAAGGTCTTCATCACCAACACCACCGACAAACCGCAGACGGTGCAATTGCCAAAGGCGGTCGTCGGCGTACACGTGCTGAAACAGTTTTTCCCGCAGCTAAGTGGCGGCAGCGGATTGGGCGATACCTCCGGCTCCCAAGGTGGTGGGGGACAGGACACTGGCGGTAATCTGCAGTCATCGTCTGGCCAGGGACAGGGGCAAGGACAGTCTCCGTTTAGCGGAAACACCGGCAGCGGATTCTTTTCGATTCCGGCCGAATCGATCGTGCAACTTCAGTTTAACACCGTCTGCCTCAATCACGGCAATCCGACGCCGCGCCTCAAAATGACATACGAACTGCGGCGCGTGGAAGACCGCGTGAAAAGCGAGGCGCTACGAGAGTTGCTGGCGGGATACAATCCACGTCGAATCGATCGCAAGACGATGCAGGCTGCCGCTTGGCATTTGGCCAACGACATGAGTTGGAAACAGTTGGCCGCCAAGAAGGTCACAGCCATTGGCATAATTGCGACGCCGTACCTTTCGCGTAAGCAGCTAAACGAAGCGCGAAAGCTGGTCGCCAGTGCCGAGGAAATTGTGAAGAACGGCCCGAAGAAGAGTCGGGTTGCACAAATCAATCGCTAGAAAGCGATTCTGTACCGTGTAAAGTATTGCGGCTCGCGGGAGGGAAAAACTCCCGTTGAGCCGCATTTCGATTCGGTGGAAACATCGGCCGGAAGAAGCACATTTCGTCATTTCGCAGGCAATGAATCGGCAAACCGCGCTGCTTGCCGCACCCACTCCAGCAGTTCGTCGTCCGACTCCAGGCCGATCGGTTCAACCATCGCCCAGCCCTTCATCACACGGCCTGTGATATCGAACTCCTTCGTGAACGGTCGAGCCATCGTCTGCTCGTGCTTTTCTTTGCCCAGCCGAACGATCAGAAACTGCTTCCACACGCCAACACACATGTTGCCGTTCAACAGGAAGCCAACCCCTCCAAACATCTTCTTTTCGTCGAAGCCTTTTCGACGCTTCAGCAGCGGGCGAACGCGATCGGCGAGTTGTTCATCGTAAGCCATTTCAACAACGCTCCGCGAAAGTACCAGGCGCAGCGGCTGCCGCCAGTGCGCGGAACAGCACCGCGTCGCCATCATCGCGTGACGCACCGTCGCACATCAACCGACACCACATGTTTTCCATTGAACGGAATGGAATGGTAAAATCAAAGTGAGGGCTGTGAGAAATTGAATTCACGACGCGGATGCAGAATCTTGTCAGCATGATCGTTATGATACGCAAGATTCACGAACTCGCTGTTCTTCATGCATGGAGTGACAAAATGAACAAGCCGGCCAACACCGATCATCCCGTTCACGAACTAATCGCCAACCGTTGGAGTCCCTGTGGATTCGCCGCGCGGAAAATTTCTCGCGAAGAAATCTGTTCGCTGTTCGAGGCGGCACGGTGGTCGGCGTCATCGTACAACGAACAACCGTGGAGCTACATCGTCGCGACACAGGATGACGCAGCGGAATTTGAGAAGATGCTGTCTTGTCTCGTCGAAGGGAATCAGGCTTGGGCGAAGGCAGCCCCGGTATTGGCCATCTGCTGCACCAGCCGGAAGTTCTCTCGTAATGACAAACCGAATACCGCCGCCGACCATGATCTGGGGCTCGCCGCTGCCAACCTCTCGCTGGAGGCGACGTCGCGTGGGATCGCCGTTCACCAGATGATCGGCATTCTGCCGGGCAAGGCGCGCACTCTCTTCGAGATTCCCGACGGGGTCGATCCGCTGACGGCGTTGGCCATCGGCTACATTGCCAACCCGAATACTCTGCCGGACGACCTCAAACAGCGCGACGAGTCGCCACGGTCGCGAAAACCGCTGCAGGATTTCGTCTTTGGCGGCAGTTGGGGTTCGACGTCAAAGCTTGTGACGTAATCCGCGATGGTGGATCGTTTGGGAGGCCGCCATGCTCTATTCCGCCGATGAAACGGTATACTTTTTCACAACATCGAGCAGTTCGGGTCGCGGCACCGGCTTGGTCAGGAACTCGTCGCATCCCGCATCAAATGCTGCCTCGCGAACGGAGAGATCGTCGAATGCTGTAACAATGACAATCGCGCCGTTGTAACCTCCCGAACGAAGTTCCCGTGTTGCCTCGCAGCCGTCGAGTACCGGCATCCGCAAATCCATCAAGATCAGATCGAACGTGGAACTGTCGGAATTCCTGTCGTTGAAGATGCGATCAACTGCCGCCTGACCATTGCATTCCAGTGTGACGTCAACGTTGGCCGACGTCAGAATCCGCCTCAGCAGCCGCTGATCGTCCATGTTGTCATCAACCAGAAGGACCCGCCGGCGCAAATTCCTTGGGCTGCTTTCGACATTGCAATCCGGATCGATTCGAGATGAACTCATAAACTGGCAACCGATCGTTGGGACGACAGGACGGTGAGAAAGGTGTCTCCGCACGGGCAATATTCACAGTATCGGCGATTCGCGACGGCGGTCGAGATAGGGTATCTCACGCAAATTTCAACCAATAAGTGGCACGCGCCTAAGTGAGCGGTGGTAGGGTATTGTACCCGCAGCAGGTAACCGACCCTGGAAGTTGGTGTTGCGAAACCTGCCGGAGTCCTGTACGTAAAATTCGGCGCAACGCTTGTGTCTGATTGACTTTTCGGACGAGAGTTCTAATGTTAATGGCTGAGACTTGTCATGCAAGCATGATCCCAATGGCACACCATCTCTAGTGCCCAGAACTGGTCTCCGATGAATCGGCCGACTCTTTACTTCATCGATGATGACACGGCGATCGTTGACGCGGTCGTCCAGTGGGCGCAAACGCAGAGTCTCGTCGTGCGTTCGTTCATGTCCGCCGAGGAATTCCTCGCCGCTGACGATGTTTGTGCCCCCGGTTGTATCGTTGCCGACCTCAAAATGCCGGGCCTGTCCGGGCTGCAACTCCAGGCGAAGCTACAAGAGCGCGGCGAAAGAATGCCACTCATCATGATCAGCGGCCACGGTGACGTGGAGTCGGCGATCTCGGCATTTCGGCAGGGTGCGGTTGATTTTCTTACCAAACCATTCGACCCGTCGCATTTATTGAGCAAGGTTGCCGAGTGCTTCGACATTGATCGGCACCGGCTGGAAACGGAAAAACAAACCAAGCTCGATCAACAACGTTTCGACACGCTCACTCCGCGCGAGCGGCAGGTCTTCGAGTTTCTCGTTCAGGGTTTGGCGGGGAAACAAATCGCGTCTGAGTTGGGCATTAGCTACCGGACGGTGGAAAAGTTTCGCGGCAAAGTCATGCAGAAAATGGTAGCCGAAAGCGTCGCAGAACTCGTGCACGCCGCCTTCCGAATTGGCCACCTCGCAAGCGACGGCTGACCGCGACGAAGTTCCCGCTTAGCGTGACGCCGTTCTCGGTCCCGCCAGACTCCAAAAGGTTGCATTCCCGTGTTTCTTGCCGAATTCGTGATTGCCCTTGGCTTGCTGCTGACCGCCACATAGGATCAGCCAGCCGCCGCACCGCAGGATGTCAAAGGCAACTTCGTCAAAAGTTGAACAATGCCATTCAAAATCGGGAGAGTCCCCCGTCTGCAGCGATCTGCTGTCGATCTCTTCGGTGTGAAAATCCGGGATGCGAAATAGGACGATGTCGATCAGGAATTCCTCTTCTCCGAAGCAAAACGGATTCGATCTTGATCCCGACGTCGTGGTTCTGACGTTTTTGAACGCGTGACACACCAATGAACTTACCTGCGCAACACTTCACGAAGTCGATGTGGTTTCGCGTTACCTGCATTTGTATCGCTACGCTCGTTGTGGCAGGAATTGCGTTCGTCAAGTGGCGTGCTTCGATCGACAATCTCGATCGACCTGATGAAAACCTGGATGCGATGACGTCGGGCGAACGCCTCATTGCTGCCGAACTCGCGCTTAATTCCGGCGACAGGCAACGGGCCGTCACACTTCTCAAGGCACTTTCTGACGATGACAGTACTGACGGAGTTCGTGGCGCGATCTTGTTGGGGAACATATACGTGGAATTGGGGCAGGCTGTTGCCGCCGAAAAGGAATACAGGCGAGCCCTCGTAACCGATCGCACGAGCACTCACGCGAACAGACAGATGCTTTTCCTATTGACAATGGAAGGGCGTCGATGGGAATCGGCGCCGCACTTTCTGAACCTGATTCGCGAACGCACCAACACGCTCGAGGAATTGATTCTCCTCGGTGACCTCTGGCCGGACTACGACCTGCGGAAGGAAGCAAATCGATTTCTGGCGGCTGCGCCGAATGATCCGCTGCCTCGACTTGGCGCAGCGCGCTTCCTCATTCACTCGCATCAACCAGCAGAGGCACTCATTACGCTCCGACAAATCGTCACGGCGCATCCCGCTTTGCCTGAACCTCATGCGTGGCTTGGGTTCGCATTGATCAAAAGTGGGGGCAGCGATGAAGACATTTGTCGTTGGAACAAGCAACTGCCGACGCATGCTGACGAACACCCCATGATCTGGTACGTGAGGTCACTGTGGGCAACACGTACCGATCAAAACCGGGCAGCGATTCGTTGCTTATGGGAAGCTGTCCGCCGCGATCCCAATTACGATAGTGCGCTAATTGCCTTATCGCGCGCGCTGTCGAAGGACGGTCAAGATGCCGCCGCGGAGGTTTTTCGTGATCGAGCGGATCAGCAATATCGCCTCGCCGCGCTGTTAAAGCAGGTCCACTTTTACCGGGACGACCTTGCTCGACTACCCGGCGGTGTTAGAAAGCTACGGGCGGTGGCCGAGCATTGCGAGGCGATGGGGCGACTTTGGGAGGCTTGGAGTTGGTATTCAGAGATCCTGGAGTTCCAGCCGAACGTGAACTGGGCGCGCACTGCCCGTGATCGTCTTGTGGTGCGGCTGAAAACAACGAAGCCGGGAAAGACGCTCGCCGATTTCAATCCAACTCGAAGTATCGATCTTTCCAATCACCCTCTCCCTCGCTGGGATTCAGCGCGAACGGTAGACTCGCCGAAGGTGAGTCGCGTGCGTTTGCCGACAATCCAATTTATCGATGTCGCGAAATCAACGGGATTGGATTTCAGGCATTTCAACGGTGGCGACCCACAGGCCCCGCAAACGCGCCTTTTGGAAACGACGGGGGGCGGTGTATGCGTGCTGGATTACGATGCCGATGGTTGGCCGGACGTTTACTTGACGCAAGGGGCCGAGAGGGCAACAGCGCCTGGACGCCGAGTCGATCGAGACCGATTGTTTCGCAATATGGGCAACGGAACGTTTCGCGACATGACCGTCGAGGCCGGACTCGGCGATGCGCGATTCAGCCAGGGTGGGAGCGTCGGCGACTGGGACGACGACGGAATGCCCGACATCTTCCTGGCGAATCTCGGTGCAAATCGCCTCTACCGAAACAACGGCGATGGAACTTTCAGCGAAGTGTCATGGTCGGCAAATCTCGCCACGTCGGAATGGACCACGAGCTGTCTGATTGCGGATGTGAACGGCGATGGATTCTCTGATCTGTATGAAGTGAATTACGTCGGTGGGGACGCGACACAGCGACTCTGCACGACAAACGGGCGCAGCACCCCCTGTACGCCAACAAAGTTTCCGGCCCAGGACGATCGACTTTGGCTTAACAGTGGAGACGGCCGTTTTAGCGATGTCACTCATCAAGCCGGAGTTGTCGGCCGCGATGGAAAGGGACTGGGAATCATCGCCGCCGACTTTGAACAATCGGGGCGATTGAATCTGTTCGTGGCCAACGACGGCGCCCCCAACTTTTACTTTCGCAACACGACTCCGCAAAAGGGAGGCCCCCCCAGTTTTCAGGAAGATGGACTGCGAAGTGGTTTGGCGCTAGACCGTGTTGGGCAATACCAAGCCTGTATGGGAGCCGCCGTAGGTGATGCAGACGGCGACGGGCACCTGGACGTTTTCGTCACGAACTTCCTTGACGAATTCAACACCCTTTATATCGCCGATGCCACGATCAACTCATTTGACGACCGGACTGTCGCGTTTCGTCTCTCCGCACCCAGTCGAAATCTGCTGGGATTTGGGACGCAGTTCATCGATGCGGACCTCGACGGTCGGCCCGATCTGATCGTTACGAATGGCCACATTCGGGATTCGAATAGTTCCACAATTCCCTATCGAATGCCAGCACAGTTCTTCCGAAATGTGGAGGGACGCTACTTCGAGGAAGTCTCGGCAAAGTCCCTCGGACCGTTCTTTGACCGGCGGTTGTTGGGAAGAGGGATGGCCCGTTTGGATTGGAATCGCGATGGTCTCGAAGACGTCATTATCTCGCATATTGCATCGGAAGCCGCACTGTTATCCAACCAAACGAGTCCGCACGGGCACTTCGTCTCGCTAAGATTACGCGGTGTTGACGGAAGCCGAGATGCGATCGGCACGTCGATCCAGTTGACAGTGGAAGGACGCACGATCGTACGGCAACTTACCGCCGGCGACGGCTATCTCGCCAGCAACCAACGATTGCTCGTAATTGGTCTCGGCTCCAGCCGTCAGATCAAAAGCATGACCGTACGATGGATTTCCGGCCAAACGCAGACATTTTCTCACGTCCCGATTGATACGGAATTGATACTAATCGAAGGGCGCAAAGAACTCTTACGGATGCCCGCACCGCGGTAACGGGGGATGAGCCGCTTAGACTTTGGGTTTCGGTGATCGAAATCGCCATCTGCCTGGCAACACGCCCCTCACCGGCAATGCCCGGCCGCAGTTTCAACCACGTCGCGACCTCGATTCCCGAAAACGGGGCAGAAGTTGGCAATCACGCGATGACGAATCTCAACTCGCATCAAGACCCAACTGGCGATCACTCTGTTCGCGAACGAGACAAGAGCCGTGTTGCGGCCAGAATTGGCATCGGACTGATTTTGCTCTCGGGTGTGCTGTGGTTTTCGCTGTTTGCGATTCCGTTTCTTCCGTTGACGATGGGTCAAAAGGCGGCACTGGCCGGCGCGTTCTTCGTCGGCGTGCAGATTGCGTGGTGGTCGGGTGCAGCTCTCGCCGGACCGCAGACAGTGTCATGGATAAAGTCGTGGTTTCGCAGACGGAAGAAGACTGACGAGCTTTAACCTGCAGTTTAGCCGGTCGGTTTCCTAGAACAGCAGGAAGTTGTCTGACCGCGAACGACGCGATTTGGCGCGAATAAAATGATCTGTCTGTGCTGTTAGGCGGTTCGAGTTTGTCGAGATGATCCTGTCAAATTCGCGAAGATTCGCGGTCGCTCTTTATTGGTTCCCGCCGGTGACCACGTTAGGTCACTTCACGTCAGGCGTCCCGAGTTCCACCGGATCGCTTGGAAACGATATCAAGCGATGTTCGTTTTCGGCCACGACCGCAGTGGCGAACTGCGTGTCGCCAGCGCGAGGTGGTTCGAGCCACCGCCAGACGAAACCCCACCGACGATGTTCGCACGTTGCGAGACTGCGTTGCAAGTCTTATCAGCCTGCCTTCGGGTTATCTTGAAATGGTGTCGCGTGGAGATTCTCATTTTGCATATTGATCGGACGGCTGAAACCGTTCTAATGGAAACCGTGAGTTGCCGAAGAATCCATCGCGAGATTCGCCAAACAGGAGCGAGACAATGAGTGACAACGTCAAACCCATTCCAGACGGTTACCACACCGTGACCCCCTATCTCATTGTTAACGATGCGGTGGCGGCTATTGAGTTTTACACGCAGGCGTTCGGGGCAGAGGAAACGTTGCGGCTGCAAATGCCTGACGGGAAGATCGGCCATGCGGAAATCAAGATTGGCGACTCCGTTATCATGCTCGCCGACGCGTTCCCGGAAATGGGGTGCGCTACTCCGCAGTCGCTGGGAGGTTCTCCGGTCAGCATCATGCTCTACGTCGAAGATGTTGATGCGAGATTCGAGCAGGCCGTCGCAGCCAGCGGAATAATAAAAAGACCGCTGACCGACCAGTTTTATGGCGATCGATCCGGTACGCTCGAAGATCCCTTCGGCCAAGGATGGACGATGGCAACGCATATCGAAGATGTCTCGCCCGAGGAAATCGATCGCCGGTTTGAAGAGATGATGAAACAGCCGAAACCCGAATGAGCGACGGACGGGTCGTCCCCCGATGCAATCTTTGTGTCTCTGCGACTGGCAATTCCCCGTAACACCTGAAATCATCAGCACTTACTTTGAATCAACAATCTCCAATAACTTGGACGACCCGGTTAGAAATCTGGTCCATCTGCGTCTATTTTGGAGATGGAACACCGATCAGGATCACAGAGCCGACGCAGACAGCTTGGTACTGCATTCGGTGAAATAACGGAGCTGCATGGCGAAACGACGATCTTCGGCGTGGTCGGCGGAGGTAGAGTCGCTTTACCGAAGCCAGGCACGCGAGCTATGGGCGCTGTTTTACGTGCAGTGCTGCGACAGGAAACGTGCGCACGATGCGGTGCAGGAGTCCTTCACCCGGCTGCACGCGCAGAATGGCAAGACGATACGAGACAAGCGAGCATGGTTACTGCAAGTGGGACGAAATTGGCTGCGGGACATTGCCCGTCGGCAGAAGGTGGCGGCGCGATCGGTCGAGTCGCTCGATCACCTGCCGGACACCGATGGAGAACCCTCTTCCCTGCTGGAACATGTGGAGCTACAGTCCCGCGTCCGCGAAGCATTGAGTCGGCTGCGGGCGGAAGACCGCGAAGTGCTGGTGCTGCGGTATGCGTTGGATTGGTCGTCGAAACAAATGAGTACAGCGTTGAATATTTCGTCAGCCGCGATCGACATGCGTCTTTCACGGGCCAGACGGCGGCTGGCAGAAATCCTCGGCAACACGGGAGTTGGTCATGAGTCAGACTGAACCTGGTTCAGACTCCTCGAGCGATCCAAATATGGATGCGCTCCTGAAGGAGTTCTTTGCGCGTGAAGTGCCGGCCGAATTACGGCAGACGGCCGACGTGCCACGACTCGTCTCGGTTCGCACTGCGGCGCACAAACACCACCAACGTCAATCGGGCTGGCTTGGTTTGTCGGTTGTCGCCGGCAGTTTGCTGACGATGACGATTTTGTTGTCGCAGCCGCCTTCTCCGCCTCAAGTTGATTCCGTCCCAGCGGAGTTGGTTGCGAATTCCGTAGAAGTGAAACCAGAAGCGGTCGACATCGTCGCCGCTGAGGGGGCGAATGTCGATGGGCAGGACACCTCCGACGTTGAGATTTTCGACAAGGCCAACGGACCGGTCGAACAGCGAATTAAGAATGTGTTGATTCTCGACCCCGACGCGGGAACGGGAGTCGATATGTTGCTGCCCGAATTGGATATTGAAATATTTCCCATCGATGATGACGACAAGAACAGTCCCGACCAATTCGACGGAGATGAAGCCACCTTTCGCTTTCAACTGCAGCCGAGAACTGAGGGAGCAGAGCAACATCTGTACTTGCAAGTGCAATGGCCGATCGCCGGGCAAGGAGCCATGCGAAACCTCGAACTCGATCTCGGCACCGATGTGGGAACCAAACGCGAAATCGAGCAGTTGCTTAGGAGCGAACGGTTTAAGAAAGAATTGCAGCAGCTGCCGCCGGACGTTCGCAAGCAACTGAAATCCGCGCTGCGAAAAACACGGTTGCCGTTGTCAAACGTTAAGAAGTAGCTGCGGTGCAATGCACCGCTGACTGCGAGCCATTGGCTCGCAGTTGCTGCAGTACGCGACCCGTTACGACGACGCTTCTTCTTTCGCCTTTGCCGCTGCAGCGACAATTTTCGCCTGCTCGTTCGGCGGGACGTTCTCGTAGTGACTGAGTTCCATTGTGAACGATCCCTGGCCACCGGTCAGGCTCGACAGTGAACGAGCATACGTCATCACTTCGGCCAGCGGTGCTTTCGCCTTGAGGACCTGGTATCCGCCCGGCGCACCATCCATGCCCTCCATGCGTCCGCGACGACTTGTCAGGTCGCTGCTGATATCGCCCAGCTTCTCTCCGGGAACCGTAATTTCCATGTTGACGATCGGCTCCAGCAGTGACGGTTTGGCGTCCTTGAACACCTCGCGAAAGCACATGCTGGCGGCCATTTTGAACGCGGTCTCGTTGCTATCGACCGGGTGGTCCTTGCCGAAGAACAACTCGCAGACAACATCCTGCACCTGATAGCCAGCAATCACGCCGCGCTCCATCCGCTCGCGAATTCCCTTTTCAATGGCGGGGATGAAGTTGTTCGGCACCGAGCCGCCGGTAATCCGATCAACGAAACAGGAGTTCAATTCCGGATCGTAGTGAAACGTCCGCATGCTGACGAAACGCTGCTTGGTGAAGTACTCATCCGGATCGATGTCGTGCGGCAGTGCGGAGATTTTGAAATGCACCTCTGCAAATTGACCGGAACCACCCGATTGTTTCTTATGGCGGTAGTGCCCTTCCGACTCTCCGCTCACGGTTTCGCGATAGGGAATCTTCGGTTGGTGCGTGTTCACATCAACTTTATCGCGGTTGTGTAAACGCTGCTGCACAATCTTCAAATGCAGCTCGCTCATTCCGTGCATGACCATTTCTTTGGTTTGCGGGTCGCGCGTCAGCCGGAATGTTGCGTCTTCGTCGACGATCTTCTGTAGTGCCCCGGAGATCTTCTGCTGATCGGCGGCCGACTTCGGTTCGACCGCCAATCCGACCATCGGCACAGGGAACGGAATGGGCGGCAACTGCAGCGCATCGGAGCCGCCGCTGATGGTATCGCCGGTCGCTAAGTCTTCTACCTTAATCACCGCGACAATGTCGCCGGGTCCCGCCTGATCGACCGGTTCCTGCTTTCCCCCTTGAATGACGAATAATTGCCCGATCTTCAGCGGTTTGTCTGTCCGCACGTTGTGCACCTGGGCATCTTTTTTGAGCGTCCCTGAGTAAACGCGCAGGTAACTCATCTTTGCCACAAAGGGGTCGATGCGGGTCTTGAAGACCTGCGCAACGGCCGGACCGCTTGCATCCGGTTCGAGTTCGATTTCCTCGCCCGCTGCGTTCTTTGCCGTCCGAATCACTTCGGTCGGTGAGAGCGCAAACGTTGCCAATGCATCGATGAACTCCGACACGCCGACATCATTTCTGGAACTGCAGCACAGAATGGGAATGAGGGTGCCGGCCGCGATGGCCTTGGAGACAGCTGCGGAGACTTCGTTGGGCGAAAGATCCTCACCTTCCAGAAACCGTTCCATCAATGCTTCGTCCGCTTCGACGATGGCGTCCATCAGCGTTGCGTTGAAATCCGCTGGATCGGCCTGCACACCATCGGGAACGCTGTCCGGCACACTCAGCGTACTGACGATACCGCTAAAACTTTCGCTGATACCAACAGGCACATTCAACGGAACACATGTTGCGCCGAACATCTCCTGGATATCATCGACCAATTGGCTGAAATCGACGTTGTCCGTGTCGCATTTATTGATCAGAATCATCCGACCGACGCCAGCATTCCCGGCCAGCCCGAACATTCGCCGTGTGTTGACCTCAATGCCCGCGTGCGCGTTGATGACGATTACCGCTGTCTCGACTGCCTGCAAGGCACCAATTGCCTGTCCGATGAAGTCGGGGTATCCAGGCGCGTCGATCAGAGTGATCCGTTTGCCTTGATGCTCGCAGTGAACCACCGCCGACGACAATGACGACTTTCGTTCTTTCTCGTCGTCGTCGATGTCGAGTAGGCTCGATCCGTCGTCTACCGAACCGGCGCGGCTGGCGATGCCGGTCTTGTGCAGAATCAGATCGGCCAGTGTTGTCTTGCCGGTTGCTCCATGTCCAACCAACGCAACATTCCTGTGGTTCTCGACGGCAAAGGTGGTCATTGGCACTCTCTAGAATTGACGGTGTCGATTCGACTGTGTGACGTCCTCGAAATGCGTGAAATGTGAGGAATTAATTCTACGGAATCCGATTGAAGTTCGCTACCGGTTGGTTCGGATTTTCGCACGCGAGCGGGGTTCACAATTCAGTCAGTTACCAGCCCGTCGCGCAAGCAAGGGTTTAAGCTGCGGTTGTGAAACTGATCCCCTTGCTTGCGCTGCGGGCTGGTTCTGAATGATCTCGCCCACAACAAAAAACGATCCCGAGGATTCTCCGTAATCCCCGGGATCGTTTAACGTAAAGAGAGCTGTCGGCGACTAACCCTTTGCAGCTGCCAGCGCGGCATCGTAATTGGGATGGTCGGCGATTTCCGCAACGTACTCGACGTGCTTGAGCGTTCCTTCGCCATCGACGACGAAGACCGCTCGCGTCAGACAACGATCGAGCGGGCCGCCCGAAATCAGAACGCCGTAGTCTTCGCCGAACTTCGTGCAGCGATGAGCGCTGAGCGTGGATACGCTTTCGACGCCTTCGGCTCCGCACCACCGCTTCTGTCCAAACGGCAAATCCATGCTGGCCACCAGCACTTCGGTATTCGTCAGGTTGGCAACTTCATCGTTGAATCGCTTGGTCTCTTCGTGACACGTGGGAGTGTCGAGCGAGGGGACGGTGGCGATGATCCGTGTCTTTCCGGCGCTGGTTGCCAGCGTGACGTCGCCCAGATCGGCCCCCTGCAACGTAAACTCCGGCGCCTTATCGCCCACTTTCAGTTCTGGGCCTGCCAAGTCCACCGGCCCACCTTTGAGAGTAACTGCTCCTGTTCGCACTTCCGCCATCGTGATTCTCCTGCTGTTGATCTGTGAACCGTTTTAGCCCATTTGTATGGCCGGGACACAGTCTGACTCGAATTTTGACACAAAACGAGTGTAAAGTATGGCAAATCGTGACAGACTTTCAAGCCAGCAAGATGACACGTAGAATTGGGGGTTTGGTGGACTGCGAACGACACCTTTTTCGGCGCGACCACTGGTCGCGGCTTTACAGCCATTTGAGATGTGATGTGTTGCAATGAGTGAATCGATTTACAATTTCGATGTTGTGGTGGTCGGGGCCGGTCATGCTGGTTGCGAAGCGGCGCTGGCAGCGGCGCGGATGGGGGCAAAGACGGCTCTGTTGACCATGAATTGCGACACGGTCGCCCAAATGAGTTGCAACCCCGCCATCGGCGGCGTTGCCAAAGGGCAAATTGTCCGCGAGATCGATGCGCTCGGCGGCGAAATGGGACGAGTCATCGATGAAACCGGCATCCAGTTCCGCCTGCTCAACCACACGAAAGGGGCGGCGATGCACAGCCCCCGAGCGCAGGCCGACAAAAAGGCCTATCAGTTCGCGATGAAGTACCGCATCGAATTGCAGGAAAACCTCACGTTGCGGCAGGAAATGGCGGAAGATGTCGAAGTGGAAAACGGCCGGGTGACCGGGCTGCGAGTGCGCGGCGACGCCGTCTATCGAGCGCCGGCCGTCATTCTCACCACGGGGACTTTCCTGCAAGCCGTTATGCACACCGGTGAAGCGAAAACAAAAGGCGGCCGGGCCGGCGAAGGAACAACCGGCACACTTTCCGATGCACTCGTGCGACTTGGCTTTCAACTGGAACGATTCAAGACCGGCACTCCCGCGCGAATCAACGGCCGCACGATTGACTTCTCCGCCGTCGAAATTCAACCGGGCGACGACGAACCGCAGCAGTTTTCGTTTCTAACCGACCGCATCACTCAGCCACAGATGCCGTGCTACTTAACGAAGACCAACGATGCGGTGCATGAAATCATTCGCCAAAACTTGCACCGGTCCCCAATGTACAGCGGGCAAATCGAATCGACCGGCCCCCGGTATTGCCCTTCCATTGAAGATAAAGTCGTGCGGTTCGCCGACAAGTCATCGCACCAGATTTTTCTGGAGCCGGAAGGTCGCAACACACTGGAGTACTACCTCAACGGCATCTCGACCAGTTTGCCCCGCGATGTGCAGGACGCGATGATCCATGCCATCGGCGGGCTGGAGCGGGCCGAGATTATGCGATACGGCTACGCCGTCGAATACGATTTCGCCCCACCCACCCAGCTTGGCGCATCGCTCGAAACCAGGACAGTTGCCGGCCTGTATTTCGCCGGTCAAATCAACGGGACAACCGGTTACGAGGAAGCGGCAGGTCAGGGACTGCTGGCTGGCGTGAATGCGGCACTCAAGATTGCCGATAAGGAGCCGTTGATCATCGATCGCAGCCAGGCCTATTTGGGCGTTTTAATTGACGATTTAGTGACGAAAGGCGTCGATGAACCGTACCGGATGTTTACATCGCGGGCCGAATACCGGTTGTTGCTGCGACACGACAACGCCGACCGACGGTTGACCCCGCTCGCACACAAAGTCGGTTTGATTGATGCTGATCGTTGGGCTGCATTCCAGCAGTATGAGGCACAGGTCCAGCAGGGGATGGAGATCATTCGCAGTGAACGACATCACGGTGCGACATTGGAAGAGGCGTTGCGTCGCCCCAACATCAACTGGCCTGAGCTTTGTGAATTCTCCCCCAAAGCGGCAGCACTTCCAATTTCACCCCGCGCACGATTTCAAATTGAAACCGAAACGAAATATGCCGGCTACATTCGACGGCAGACGGCGGAGATCGAACGGCAACAGAAAGTGAAGTCGGTCCGCATTCCCTCCACATTTGAATTCGATGCCGTCCCCCAATTGCGAAACGAGGCGAAAGAGAAACTCTCGCGAATACGCCCCGGCAATCTGGGACAAGCGGGACGAATCAGCGGAATCACACCGGCCGACATTGCGGTCCTGATGATTTACCTCAAAGAGCCGAAACGAATCGCCAGCTAATTGAACCACGTGGCTTGCAAAAAACCGCGTATAAAAGCACGAAGCGCATGCGAGCGAGTTCCAAACCACTCACTCGCTTGCGCTTTTTGAAATTGCGATTTTGGGATGATCGTAACCCGAAGCGTAAGCGAGGGAGCAATTTATGAGTTTCCTGCAATGTCCCTCGCTAACGCTTCGGGTTACGATTGAGCACGTGTTTCTCAGGTAAGATCACTTTGAGTTCACAAATATCGCAACTTCAAAACTTGCGATTCGTGCTTGTATTGCTTGAGAGAACGCCTGATGAATCATGCGGAACCAGCACGGGAAGGGGCAACAAGACATCCACGGGTACTGGTCAAACTGGTGAAGAAAATGGCTGTTGACCAATTCCGGAGAATAGATACAATCGGGACTCAAGATAAAGCTGGTAAGACAGTTCACGGAGGAGAACCTCCCATGATGGGGGGACTCCTGGTAGGTTCATGTGGTTTGCCTGTCCAATATATGTTGGGCGGGGCGATTCAAGGAATGGATGCACGACATGAAAACGGTATTCACCACCGGCGAAGCGGCCAAAATTTGCAAGGTCAGCCAGCAAACAATCATTCGCTGTTTCGATTCGGGCCAGCTGAAGGGGTTTCGTGTTCCGGGATCGCGTTTTCGGCGAATTCCCCGCGATATCCTCTTCAAGTTCATGAAGGATAACGGAATCCCGACCGACTCGCTCGAAAGCGGCAAGCGCAAAGCGCTCATTGTCGATGACGACGAGGAACTGGTCGAGTTGATTCGCGACGTTCTCGAGGCCGACGGCCGATTCGACGTCCGTGCGGCAAATAACGGCTTCGACGCCGGAATGATGGTCAAAGAGTATCATCCCGACATTATCGTGCTTGACGTGATGCTGCCGGACATCAACGGCAAGGAAGTCTGCCAACGCGTTCGCACCGACCCAACGCTGGATGACGTGAAAATCATCTGTATCAGCGGAATGGTCGAGCAGGACAAGATTGCCGATCTTTTAGCCGCTGGAGCCGACGACTTCAAACAGAAGCCGTTTGAAATCGAAGATTTGATCGAACGTGTCTGCCAGTTGCTCGACATGGAATCAGCCACCGCGTCGCGCTAGCGCAGGGTCAAATTTTGATCGATGGGGTGCCACTGGCGTGTCGCCAGTGGAGGCTGGTAGTGGCCGCATTCATGCGGTCCGAGCGAGTTCGCCGCGTCCGCTCTTGTTCGATTGATGAGACTCAGATTGAGAATGCCACAGGTGTCGCTGCTCGGTCCCTCGGGCCGCAGCCCGAGGGCTTTGAATCGTGACATTAACAATCTGAGTTGACGATGATAGCGCCCGACGACGAACGACTCGAGGCGCTCGCCGAATTTGCTGCCGGCGCGGGACACGAAATCAATAATCCCGTCGCCACGATCAAGGCGCGGGTCGATTTGTTACTGCGATCGGAAACCGATCCGCAGCGACGGCATTGGCTATCGATTATTGGCGGCCAGGCGGAGCGAATTCGCGATATGATTGGCGACGCGATGCTCTTCGGACGCCCGCCACAGCCGAAAATGGAGTTGCTCGATCTGTCACCCATTGCCGCAAGTGCGTTGGAGGAATTGGCCGAACACGCACATCAATCGGGCTGCACGTTCGACTTGACGGCGGATGACACCGTGCCGATTTGGGCCGACCCCGTGCAGATTCACGTGGTTGTGGGCGAACTGCTCGCTAATAGCATTGATGCGCTGGGAGACGGCGGCACTGTTTTTGTCGAGGTTCGGTCGATCGTTGAGGCGGAAAACGAAAGTACGGCACTGCTGAAAGTGACCGATCACGGCCCAGGTCTCAGCGAAATCGATCGGCGTCACCTGTTCGATCCGTTCTATTCAGGGCGTCAAGCCGGCCGCGGACTTGGCTTTGGCCTTCCCAAGTGTTGGCGAATCGTTTCCAATCACCGGGGGCGAATGGAAGTTGAGTCTGCTCCTGGCGGCCCGACGACATTTTCCATCTATTGGCCGTCGAAGCCGATCGAGGCGGACGGGACCAATTGATCATTGCACAACCGGTAGCGCGGCAGGATGCCGCAAAATGGCGCGATGGCTTGCCTTCATAACGCGATGCTTATTCCCTACCTTGCGATTCTGGCCGCTGGCGGATCGGCCGTCGAGCCGGACGCCATTCAGCGTCCGCCGGCCTTTAAAGTCGAGGTCCCCGATATCGTACTGACCGATGTGCCGGTCAGTTTCGTACGGATCACCAAACTGAAACCCGATGGCACCGTTGACGTCAGCTTCAGCGGACAGGTATTCATCAGCGGCATTCGTCTGTCGGTGCCGCAGGACGTTGATAAGGCCAACCGCATTATCACGGCCGATGTCCGCGAAGACGCCGAGCTCCCACCATTCCGGAGCGGAGTGCTGGAGTTAAGAACCAATCTGAGCAAGCGGCAAAAGGTGTATATTGTTGGGCCGGCAATCGTTGTCGACCCGAAGAGTCGGCAGCCAACAGTGAAACCAGTTCTGCGCACGCAACGCTGGTTCAGCATCATACCGCCGTTATTGGCCATCATCCTTGCTGTCTGGCTCCGCAACGTCGTCGTCGCGCTATTCGCCGGCGTTTATTCCGGGGCCGCCATTCTCGCACATGGCGACTTCTTTCACGCGCTGGTTCGGACGCTCGACACCTATGTGCTGGGTGAATTTGCGCCCGTCGATGCGAAAGGCAATGTCGAGTTGCAGCACCTCATGATCATCTTCTTCACAATGTTCCTGGGTGCAATGGTCGGCGTGATGTGGCAAGGCGGTGGGACCACGGCTTTGGTTGGTTCGATGGGCCGATTTACGAAGAAACGCGAACACGGCCAGCTGATGACCTGGGCTATGGGGTTGGTCATATTCTTCGACGACTACGCCAATACGCTGCTGGTGGGCAGTACCATGCGGCCGATCACCGATCGGCTGAAGATTTCTCGTGAAAAGCTGGCGTTCCTGGTCGATTCGACCGCAGCGCCGGTCGCTGGTTTGGCGTTGGTCTCCACTTGGGTGGGAATTGAAATCCAGTACATCGGCGACACCTATGCCGACCTGGGCCTGAAAGCCAATGTTTTCGACGTGTTTCTCGCCACCATTCCGTACCGATTTTACCCGCTGCATTTGTTGGCATTCGTTTGCCTCATCGCCTACATCGGACACGACTACGGTCCCATGTTGCGGGCCGAAGCACGTGCTTTGGCCGGTCGTAAGGCAAAGGACACAAGCGCGATTGGAGATGAACCGGCCGATTCGGACCACGAGATCATTGGTCGGCGAAGTGTCGCCCGCAACGCATACATCCCGCTCATGGTGCTGCTGTCAGCGATCATCGTCGGGTTATGGTGGACCGGCAGCGAGCAACTGGAAATCGACAACGCGATCGCTGCCGCGCAGGGAGCGGCGCAAAAGGATGATTCGTTCTGGAACATCATTGGCAGCGCGAGTTCCGAACGAGTTCTCTTCTTGTCGGCATTCATCGCGTCGATTGTCGCCGTTGCTTCCGTCGCCGTCACTCGATCGATGACACTCAGTGAAGCAATCGACGCCTGGGTCCGCGGTGCGAAAGGAATGTTCTATCCGCTGCTGATTCTGGTTCTGGCATGGTCGATTGGGACGATTTGTAATCCCCAACATCTTAACACGGCCGGTTTTCTCGTCGAGATATTTGACGGCAAAATCTCGGTGGCTTGGATGCCTGCCATTTCCTTTCTGTTGGCAGCGACTGTCGCGTTTGCGACCGGCAGTTCGTGGTCGACCATGGGATTGCTGATGCCGTTACTCATTTCGGTGACCTATTACCTGTTGATCGACCAGAACGATGCCGACCCCACGCATCACCTCATGCTGGGTACCATCGGCGCCATTCTCTCTGGATCGATCTTCGGCGATCATTGTTCCCCCATTTCCGATACGACAATTCTTTCTTCGGCAGCCAGTCGCTGCAATCATCTTGCCCACGTTGGCACACAGCTTCCGTACGCAATGTCGGTGGCTGGCGTCGCGCTGCTGCTTGGATATCTCCCCGCTGGCTTTGGCTATTCCCCCATTATCCTCATGCCAATGGGGCTGCTGGTGCTGTATCTATTGGTACAATTCTTGGGGAGGTCGCCTGAAAAAATGGCCAGTCAGATGGCAGCCGCCGAAGAAGAATCTGGAATGGAATCGGGCATAGACTCTGGCGATGACTCCGTGCCGGATCTCTCGGATCTCGACGACATTGAGGCCGCCACCGGTGCCGAATGAAACATGCCGGTAGGTTCGTAGTGACCGCATTGATGCGATTCGAATGCTACCTGCCGCGGCAAAACCCGATGAATCGGGTCACGACCGGCTGCCTGAGCGTCAATCCTCGCGATTTCTCCTCCCCCGCACGCAATTGGTCGATAGTGCATGGTATGCTTGAGTTTCGTGTCGGATCCCACGGGCCACAGCCCGTGGGCTTTTAGCGATGCGATACGGTCTGAACAGTATCTATTAATGCGATAACAGAACACGAAACATGACCATGAACGACAACAAACTGCGGGGGATTTTTACTCCCAATCTTGTGCCGATGGATTCCCAGGGCCGGATCAACGAAGCCGAATTGCGGCGTTATGTCGATTGGCTGATCGAACGCGGCGTGAATGGTTTGTATCCGAATGGATCGACGGGCGAGTTCACGCGATTCACTCCCGAAGAGCGACGGCGCATTGTCGAGGTGATTGCCGACCAGACACGGGGCCGCGTGCCGATTCTTGCAGGAGCGGCCGAAGCCAACGTCAAAGAGACGCTGTCGGCGTGCGAGTTCTACGCCGATTTGGGAATCCGAGCCGTCGCCATCGTCGCACCGTTCTACTACAAACTCAGCCCGGCGTCGGTTTACGCCTATTTCAAGGAAATCGGCGACAACACGCCCATCGATGTCACGCTGTACAACATCCCCATGTTTGCCAGCCCCATCGATGTGCCGACGATTCAGCGGCTGTCGGAAGAATGCGAACGAATTGTCGCCATCAAGGATTCGACCGGCGACGTCGTGAACATGATTCGGATGATTCAAGCGGTGCGACCGAATCGGCCCGATTTTTCCTTCCTCACCGGGTGGGATGCGGCGCTGATGCCCATGTTACTCATTGGTGCCGATGGCGGGACCAATGCCAGTTCGGGAGTCGTTCCGGAAATTACCCGCAAGTTGTACGACTTAACCATTGCCGGCCGGCTCGACGAAGCCCGCGCAGTTCAGTACGACCTGGTGACGTTGTTCGACACGATGATTTACTCGGCCGAGTTTCCCGAAGGGTTCCGGTCGGCAGTCGAACTGCGCGGATTCCAAATGGGAACGGGTCGGCAACCGCTTTCCAGCGAGCAGAAAACCGATCTCAACGCGCTCAGCGATGTGCTGCAATGCATGTTGGCCGGTCACGGCTTCACCGACCAACCGGTCCGCGGCTGCCCGATTTCCTCAAACGATGTTGATGCCGGCGAAGTGACCGAAATCGTCAGCAACGTCGTCGCCGAGTTGAAACGCCGCGGGTTGATGTAATCCGTTCGATCCCACTGGCCGCAGCCCGTGGGCTTTGAGACGCGACATTCGCCGAACGGCCGCGATGCGAAGCGCTATGCTGCGCCGACCGCCACGAACATGATCACAAAAAAGCAATACAAGAGCAGTCCGGCGGCCGTCAGCGACAGACTGACGATCGAGATGATCTTGCCCGCCTTGGTGAGTCCTTCACCCTCAGGGTCCATCCGCCCGGCCTTCATCTCCTGCAGATCCCCGTTCGCCATCACCCACGCCACGATGGCGAAAATCGGGCAGACAACAAAGCCGAGAATCCCGAACGTCAATAGCATCGCGCCGCGGTGTGGCTGGCTGTAAGAAGTCGACCGACTCGAATACCGGTCAGCGAGATCCTCGCCACAAAATCGGCAGCGGCGTGCGGCGCGTCGAATTTGCTCGCCGCACATCGGACAGGCTTTCGTCGCCCCCGATTGCGTTGACGGAGCAGCCGCGTCATCGAACTCATCGAGTCCCGAGCCGCCCGATTCATCGCTGTCGTAGTCATCGGGGCCTACTTCTGCTTGCGGCACACTCAAACTTTCGCCGCAGCCAGGACACTTGGCTGTTTTCCCGGATTTCGCTTCCGAAGTGCGAAGCAGTTTCCCGCAAACGTGACAGTTAAATTCAATAGCCATTCTTGTGATTCACCTTCTCTATCCCAGCAATTCAACCCGGAAAGGCGTCCTTCACTTCGGAATCGTTCAGTACAATAAGAGCCCAGATTCCAATCGGAATCCCGACGAGGCAACATGGGTAGAAGCAGGGAATCATCGCGACGATTGATGCCGTCATCGCCATCCCGTAGGACTCGAGCCGCTTCATCTTCAACGCGCCAAATATGATGACGATTCCCAAAACGATCGCGAGAGCATTGATTGCCAGCCCGATTCCTCCCACCATTGCGCCTCCAATCGGCTGCGCTCCCCGTTGAGCCCCTCCCATTAATCCCAAGATGTTAAAGGCAATGCCTAGCAAATTCACGGCGATTCCAAGCCCGGCGGCGACCATCAGCCCGATAGCCGGAGGCCCCACTTTATCTCTGGCAATTCCAGATCGCCGACGGCTGGGGCGTCCGCCACCGCCGCCGACCTTCTCGCCACAGTACTCGCATCGGGTCGATTTCCGACTGATCGATTCGCCACACATGGGGCACTGCCGCTTCGCCCCTCCGGATGACGTCGAGGCAAATTCGTCCTCGTCCTCGTAGTCATCAGCATCGCCGTCGCCGAATTCGTCAGCGTCGAATTCATCGTCTGGCTCGGTTGCCGATCCCGGGACGGTCAGTTTCTCGCCGCAACCGGGACATTTGGCGGTCTTGCCAGCTTTTTCGTCGGCGGTGCGGAGCAGTTTCCCACAAACGTGGCAGTTGAATTCAATCGGCATGATGACAATCTACTCACTCGGCTCAAGCAAGTCAGCCCGGAATGACACCGGTCATTTCAGCAAAGTTCCATGTACGACACGGTCCCAGATTCTGCCCTTGGCTTGTTAGACAAGACGGCGAGTTGAGGGAGCCAATTAGACGAAATCCGTCGTCAGTGTTTTTTAACTCACACGCGCGCCGTCGCCCGCCCCGACATGCGACAGTAAGCAACCGCGAACATCAACATGGTCAATGGGGCCGTAAATATTACCCCGATGCACAAAGCACAGATTCCCAAAAAGTTGATTCCGGCGGCGGCAAGTGCGAGAACGAAGATTGCCCCCCAATTCCCTTCGGTGATCTCTTTGGCCCGGCTCAAACACTCCATTCCCGGTAGATCGCGGTCGAGAATCAGATAAGCAAAAGGCCAGAACATCAACGCCAAAATGATCCCCGGAACGATGCACGCCGCCGTTCCGAATGTAACCATCAGCAAGAAGAGAATCGAGTTGCCGAGATATCTGAGATAGAAACGTCCCGCGCCAAACAGGTCCCCAATTTCAGCATTCTTCCCGCGGGCTACGTTCAACAGCAAACGATTGAGACCAGCTTCGACATACAGCCGAATCGCTAGCTCGATAAAACCGGCAACGAGACCGACGCAGACAATCAGAACAAGAACTCCGGGATTGGGCTGCTGGTTTCCCATACCGGCCGCCCCTGCATTGATGAGGCCGGTGCACATTCCTCGGCCAAAGGCGACGACCATGACGATCACCATCATGATCAGATAGCCTCCAATGCACACTCCCATTTCCGACTTGTAAATTTCCCAGGCAGTTGAGATGACCTCGCCGACTTCGATCTGTGTCGGCCGCACTTCACCACGACGTGACCGGCGTCCGCCTCCGCTTCCACCGACCTTCTCGCCGCAATGCTCGCATCGGGTCGATTTCCGACTGATCGATTCGCCACACATGGGGCACTGCCGCTTTGCCCCGCCAGAGGATGTCGAGGCAAATTCGTCCTCGTCCCCATAGTCATCGGCATCGCCGTCCTCGTAGTCATCAGCATCTCCGTCGCCGAATTCGTCAGCTCCGAATTCATCGTCTGGCTCGGTTGCCGATCCTGGGACGGTCAACTTTTCGCCGCAGCCGGGACATTTGGCGGTCTTGCCGGCTTTTTCGTCGGCGGTGCGGAGCAGTTTCCCACAAACGTGGCAGTTGAACTCAATCGGCATGATGTCTGGTCCAGATGGTCGATGAATGCAAATCAGATAGGCGTCAATATATTACCAGAGTCCAAGCGGCGATGACAGCATTCGTCTGCGAACTTCGATCCGCAAAATAGAAAAGCCCGCGTGTCAATTCCTACAGAACCTATTTTGGAACAGAACGAGACACTTGGGCCACAAGAATGGGTAACTACCCAGTGACGAAGATGTGCGCTGGCAGGTTGGGGGACTGGTGGAAGGCGGATTGGATGCCGTCCAGGATTTTCAGGTCGTTTTTGCGGAGCGTCGAGACGTAACCGCGGATTCGG
>Ga0114999_10001880_pt1 | contig 28520 bp, 37 predicted proteins | sample ArcticOcean_MG_C_3_FD_89820 | JGI IMG/M metagenome (GOLD analysis project Ga0114999, IMG submission 89820) | Marine microbial communities from western Arctic Ocean - ArcticOcean_MG_CB8_126 | ecosystem: Environmental > Aquatic > Marine > Oceanic | place: Arctic Ocean: Canada Basin | collected...
AGAATGTGTAAAAAATGTCCGGAAGTGATTGAATGACAATAAAAGAAGAAACAAATACAAATAAAAGTACTCCACCCAGATTGTTGGTAGCTATACGAGATGAGATAGGGCCAAAATTACAAAACGAGTTTGGATACTCTAGCTTTATGGAAATCCCAAGATTAAGTAAAGTAATTATAAATATGGGACTTGGAGAAGCGCTTCAAAATAATAAAGCTATTGAAAGTGCTACTAAAGATTTAATGGCAATAACCGGCCAAAAACCTATAACAACTAAAGCAAAAAAATCAATTGCTGGATTTAAGTTACGTGAAGGTATGCCTATAGGCGCTAAAGTTACTTTAAGAGGCAAGAGGATGTATGAATTTGTTGACAGGTTGGTTAATGCGGCCTTACCAAGAATTCGAGATTTCCAAGGAATTCCAAGGAAATGTTTTGATGGCCGAGGGAATTGTTCGATAGGTATAAAAGAACATACTATATTTCCTGAGATTGATTACAACAGCATAGACAAGATAAGGGGAATGCAGATTGTACTTGTAACAACTGCAAAAAATGATCAAGAAGGTATAAGGTTTTTGGAATTGGCAGGGATGCCTTTTGTTAAAAATTAATTATTTTCGAAAGGATTTATAAGTGGCAAAAAAATCATCGATTGAAAAAAATGAAAGACGCAAAAGGCTTGTTGAAAAGTATTCTGAAAAGAGACAGCAATTGCAAGCTGTTATAAAGAATCCTAATTCTTCTCAAGAAGCTATATTAGAAGCTAAAAATGTGATGTTGAAATTGCCCAGGAACTCAAATCCTGTGCGTGTGAGAAATAGGTGTCAAATTACAGGTAGGCCTCATGGGTATATTAGGTATTTTGGTTTGTCGAGGATAGCGTTTCGTGAAATGGCTCATGCAGGTGAATTGCCTGGAGTCAAAAAAGCTAGTTGGTAGAAGTTTATGAAAATCATGAGGAATATTAAAAATGTCAGTATCTGATCCTATAGCAGACATGCTTACGCGAATTCGTAATGCAGTACAAGTAAAGCATAAAGCTGTTAGCTTCCCTTCTTCTAGTATAAAGTTGGAAATTGCTAATATATTGAAATCCGAAGGATTCGTCTCAGGTTTTCAAGTTGAAGACGAAACATCAACCAAGCCAACAATTAATGTTTCTTTGCATTATTGGAATAAAAGTGAGCCAGCTATTAATGGCTTGAAACGTGTAAGTACACCCGGTCTTCGGGTTTATGTTAAGAAGGATGAAATGCCACGTGTTTATGGCGATAGAGGGATTGCTGTTATCTCAACTAATCAAGGGGTTATGTCAGGGGAAGATGCGAGGAAGAAAGGATTAGGCGGGGAAGTTCTTTTTTATGTTTGGTAAAGTATATAGAGAGTGTTATAAATGTCTAGAATAGGTAATCAGCCAATTGAAATGCCATCAGGGGTAAGTATTAGCATCGACCATCCCAAAGTGACTGTTAAAGGTCCTAAGGGAGAATTGTCTAATTCTTTTCATGTGGATATGGGAATTGTTGAATCTGAGGGTATTATTTCTATTTCTCGCGCATCTGATGAGGCAGCCCAGAAAGCTTTCCATGGATTAACGCGGAGTTTGTTAAACAATATGATAATTGGAGTCAGTGAAGGATTTCAAAGAGAACTACAATTGGTAGGTATTGGTTATCGGGCTCAACAAAAAGGAAAGGGAATTACCCTAAGCGTTATGCTTAGTCATACGGTAACTATTGATCCTCCAGATGGAGTAACCCTAGAAGTATCTGACGATAATAGAATAAAAATTTCTGGTATAGATAAGCAGGCTGTTGGGCAAATAGCTGCTGAAATACGAAGAGTTCGACCTCCTAATGCCTATACAGGCAAAGGAATTAGATATGCATATGAACAGGTCAAACTTAAACCAGGTAAAAGCGCTAGCAAATAGTTAGGAGTATTTTTTCGATGTCTGTTAAAAATAGAAAATCTCAACGCATTGCAAGACATGCTAGAGTTAGGAATAAAGTGATTGGGACATTAGGGAAACCAAGGCTATCTGTTTATAGAAGTCTTAAAAATATATATGTTCAGATTATTGATGATAGTAGTAACAATACGATAACTTCAGCATCTAGCATTGAAGATCAGATTAAATCAAATGCAACTGAATTAAATAAAATAGATGCTTCGAAGCTTGTTGGTCAATTGGTTGCACGAAGAGCAATTGACCAAGGTGTTAGCTCTGTAGTTTTCGATAGGGGCGGGTATAAATATCATGGTAGAGTTAAGGCTATTGCTGATGCTGCTAGAGAAGAAGGATTAGTATTTTAAAATGGTTAATAAACAACAAAACACTAGAAATAAAGAAGACGGAGAAAATTCAGGGATTACTGAAAGAACAGTCAGGATCAATAGAGTTTCTAAGGTTATAAAAGGTGGAAGGCATCTTAGTTTTAGCGCTGTGGTTGTAGTTGGAGATGGAGAAGGTAGAGTTGGTATAGGTATGGGTAAAGCAGATGCTGTTCCAGATGCTATACGAAAAGGTTCAATAAACGCACAGAAAAACATGGTGGAAGTTACAATTAAAAACGACACTGTCCCGCATGAAATTTTGGCTAAATTTGGAGGCTCTGTTGTTATGTTGAAACCTGCGCCTCAAGGAACTGGAGTTATAGCAGGGGATTCGGTAAGAGCCGTTATTGAATTAGCTGGAATAAAGAATATAGTAACTAAAGTTAGAAGAAGTTCAAATCCTACGAACGTGGTTAAGGCAACTCTTAAAGGACTTCAGGCTATGAAAGATCCAGATATTGAAGTAGCAAAGAGACGTGAATTTGCCCAGAGAATAGCTTTTGAAGATCAAAATGCTCAATCTGGAGGTATTTAATGGCAAAAATATCTGTTACATGGAAAAAAAGTACTATAGGTTATTCGCATCGCCAAAGAAAGGTTATTGAAAGTTTGGGATTAAGAAAACTAAACCATACGGTAGAACATGAAGATACTCCTTCTATAATAGGAATGATAAAGAAAGTTAATCATTTAGTTGAAGTTAAGGAGTTAAGTTAAAAAATTAATTTTAACTTCATTTAGATTTTAGGAATTAAAGATGGCATTAAATCAAAATACATTAAAACCAAACCTACCTAAGAAAAATAGGAAAAGACGAGGAAGAGGCGACTCTAGTGGTAACGGAAGTTACTCTGGGAAAGGAATGAAAGGCCAAAATTCGCGTACAGGAGGAGGGGTTAGGCCGGGATTTGAAGGTGGGCAACTACCTTTGATAAAAAGATTACCTTCTTTAAGAGGTTTCAATAATATATTTAAGATTAATTACAATGTTGTAAATTTAGATACTTTATCGAGGGTTTACCCTGATGGTGGAGAGGTGTCGCCTGAGTCATTAGTTGATTTAGGAGTATTTAAGAACACAAAATCACCATTGAAAATTTTAGGTAGAGGGGACATATCTGTTCATATAGATGTTAAAGCACATAAGTTTTCAGATTCTGCTGTTAAGAAAATAGAAACTGCTGGCGGGTCTATTCAGGTAATAGAATAAAATGGTTCGCCAATCGTCTTCTTCAAAATCTGACCAGAATTTCAGACCTCAATTAATCCAATCTATGTTGGATGCCATGAGGGTTCCTGATTTACGATATCGAATTTTGTTTACTATTGGGATGTTGTTTATTTTTAGATTTGTAGCACATGTCCCCGTACCCGGTGTTGACACACAAGCTTTAGCCCAAGCTTTTCGGCAGCAAGCATTGTTAGGGTTTTTAGATTTATTTAGTGGTGGGGCCCTTTCTAAACTTAGTGTGGCTGCTTTGGGAGTCTATCCTTATATAACTGCATCTATAGTTATGCAGGTTCTTACTCCTGTAGTACCTACTTTAAAAGAATATTCTCAAGAAGGAGAGTTTGGTAGGCAAAAAATAAATCAATTGACGCATTATTTGACTGTGCCAGTTGCATTTTTACAAGGTTGGGGCCAATTAACCTTATTGAAATCTTCTGGAGTTTTACCTGGCATAGATTTTGGATTAAATTTACACACATTTGCTATGATGGCATCTTTGGTAGCAGGAACTTTATTTCTTGTGTGGTTAGGAGAATTGATAACTGAAAGAGGATTGGGTAATGGGGTTTCTTTGATTATATTTGGGGGTATTGTTGCTAGTCTTCCACAAATAGTCGGAAGTGGATTTTTAGAAAGTGATTATATTTCGGGACTGATGATGCTTGGCATTATAGGATTTGCTATTATATTTGTTATTGTGTTTTTTAATGAGGCGCAAAGGCGAATTCCTGTACAGTATGGTAGAAGTGTGTTCCGTGGCGGGCGAATGCAACGACAAACAGGAGCATCTTTTATTCCTATTAGAGTCAACACTGCGGGAATGATTCCATTGATTTTTGCATTTTCAATAATTATTCTACCAGGGACTATAGCTAGTTACTTTAGAGATCCTCTAGGAGATGGGGTCGTAAATTCAGTAGCTACATTTTTTGCCAATACTTTAGATCCATCTAATTTGCCCTATTGGATAGCAGTGTTCTTTTTAGTTGTTTTGTTTACTTTCTTTTATACTTTGGTCATGTTCCAGCAACAGAATTTGGCTGAAAATTTACAGAAGAATGGAGGATTTATTCCAGGTATTAGACCTGGACAACCTACTCAAGAATACTTGAATAAGGTTATTTTGCGAGTAACTTGGGGAGGTGCACTTTTCTTAGGAGCTATAGCAATTATCCCTTTCTTTGTAACAGAGTTGACAGGAATCAAAGCTCTTACACTTAGTAGCACGAGTCTTCTTATTATGGTCGGAGTCGCTCTAGATACAATGAGACAGTTAGAGTCACAACTATTAATGCGTAATTATGAAGGCTTTATTAAGTAACTTAATCTTAGGAGAAAATGATTGAAAGTGATTCTCATGGGTCCTCCGGGATCAGGAAAAGGTACCCAAGCTAGTAATCTAGCATCTATGCTTGAGGTAGAGAGTGTATCTTCTGGAGATTTATTTAGGCTGAATCTTTCTGAGAATACAGATTTGGGACTTCAGGCGAAAACATTCATGGAAAAAGGAGAATATGTTCCTGATGATATAACTATTAATATGATTATGTCTTGGATAGAAGATCCCTTACGGGACAAAGGATTTGTTTTAGATGGATTTCCGAGAACTTTAGGTCAAGCCCAAGCTTTGGATAAATATATGATCCATAAGGGAGGGGTAGATCGAGTTATTTTTTTCAATGTTGAGGGACCTATTTTAGTGGAAAGGCTTTCAGGTCGACTTATATGTTCCGATTGCCAAAAACCTTATCATAAAATTTTTTCACCATCTTCTGATACCGATATATGTGATGATTGCGGAGGTAGTTTGTATCAAAGAGCTGATGATAAAAAAGATGTTGTTGCTAATAGATTGGAGGTTTATTTGAATGAAACAGAGCCTGTAATTGAATATTATCGTAGGCTAGGTATTTTGCATGAAATAAATGCTTCATTGCCTATAAAAAAAGTTTCTGAAGCACTGGAAAATGCAATTAGATGATTAAGTGTATTAGTTCATTGTATAATAGTTGTTCTGTATCTTATAAGTTAGGGGTGTAGTATGAATGTAGGGCTCGATAAAATTCGAGGCATAACTATAAAGTCTTCTAGGGAATTAGATCTTATGCGAGAAGCGGGGAAAATTATCGCTGAGGCTAAGTCTTCTGTTAAAGCCGCTATATCTCCTGGTGTTACAAGCAGAGAAATGGATGCTTTGGCTGAAGAAATCATTGTTAAAAATGGTGCTATCCCTTCATTTAAAGGCTATAAACCAGCTCCTAACATGTCTCCATTTCCTGCTACTATATGTTTTTCTTATAATGAAGAAATTGTCCATGGTATTCCGGGTGACAGAAAAATGATTGAAGGAGATATTGTAAGTATAGATTTTGGTGCAATTGTTGAAGGGTTTCATGGGGATAGTGCTTTTACTGTTGGGGTTGGGAATATATCTGATGAAGCTAGTGATTTAATCCAAACAACTGAAGAATCTCTCAATAGGGGTATTAAGAAAGCAACCCCTGGTGGGCGATTAACAGATATCTCTCACGCTGTACAGAAATATTCAGAATCTAAAGGCTATTCTGTTGTTAGGGAATATGTTGGACACGGAATAGGCAGATCATTGCATGAGGAACCTCAAGTTCCTAATTATGGTGATCCGGGTAAAGGCCCTATCTTAAAAGTAGGTATGGTGTTGGCAATAGAACCCATGTTAAATATGGGGACTTGGAAAACAAAAATCCAGAAAGATGGATGGACTATCGTTACTGATGATGGCAAGCTATCGGCTCATTTTGAGCATACAGTTGCCATTACTGAAAATGGTCCGGAAATTTTAACATAATTTTATTATTTAGTTAGGAATCAGATTTATGCCAAAAGAAAATCAAGCAATTGAAGTAGAAGGTACGATTATTGAAGCTTTGCCTAATGCTTCCTTTAAGGTTGAATTGGCTAATGGCCATGAAGTGTTCGCATATATTTCAGGAAAATTAAGAGTTAATTATATTAGAGTTTTACCAGGTGATACAGTCTTAGTTGATCTTTCACCATATGATTTAACGAGAGGAAGGATAACATATAGATTTCGTTAAATTTTTTAATGAATTTCAAGTATAGGAAGAAAACATGAAAGTTAGTGCTTCAGTAAAAGTTAGATGTGCAAATTGTAGAGTGATTAGACGTCATAAAGTAGTTCGAATAATTTGTGAAAACCCAAAACATAAACAGAGACAGGGCTAGGAGTAATTGTAAGATATGGCTATTATTTCAGGTATTAATATTCCAGATAATAAAAGATTAGAAGTGGCTTTAACTAGGATTTATGGTATTGGGCCTTCTGTGGCTAAGAATATTATTGATAAAACTGGAATCATGGATAATCCACGAGTTAAAGATATTCCTGAAGCAGATTTAAATCGCATTAGGGAAATCATTGATGCTGACCTGGTTGTTGAAGGAGATTTGAGGAGAGAAGTCAATCAAAATATAAGACGATTAATAGATATTGTGTGTTATAGAGGAACAAGGCATCGTAAAGCTTTGCCTGTGAGGGGACAGAGAACTAAAACAAATGCTCGAGCTAAAAGAGGTCGACGTATGGCTATATCTAGGAAGAAAGAATAAAAATTACGAATTGGAGTTAATATATTAATGGCAAAAAGATCTAGAACTAGGAAACGAGATAGAGGCCCTATTCCTTCAGGTAAGGCGTATATACAATCAACTTTTAACAATACGATTGTTACCTTAACGGACCCTTCAGGGGACACTGTTGCTTGGGGTAGTGCAGGTACGGCAGGATTTAAAGGGTCAAGGAAGTCTACTGCTTTTGCAGCTCAAAAAGCAGGTGAAGATGCTGCAAAAAGAGCTATGGATCAAGGGCTAAAGCGAGTGGAAGTTTTTGTTCGAGGACCAGGTGCCGGAAGAGAGGCGGCTATTAGAGCTATTCAAAGTGCTGGAGTTATTGTTTCCAGTATAAAGGATATCACTCCGGTTCCTCATAATGGGTGTAGGCCACCTAAAAGACGTAGGGTTTAAAAATATTCATTGTAGAATTCTATAAATGATTCAAATACACAATAATGGCAGAATACTGTTATTAGAGCAAAAGTGTAAAATTTTAAGTAGAAATATAAATAAATTTGGAGATACGGTAAATAAATCGTAATAGATATTATGGCTAGATATACAGGACCTATTCAAAAAAAACTTAGAGCTCTTGGACTAGAGACCTATGGAGCTTATGGATCTCGTAGCGACAAGCGTGCGAATCAAGGTTATACGGGTCGGCGACGTCGGGTCTCTGCATATGGGTTGCAGCTTAAAGAGAAACAAAAAGCTAAATTCATATATGGCATCCTTGAACGGCAATTTAGAAATTATTATGATAAAGCCTTTCTTCAAGATGGAGTTACAGGAGATAATTTAATGGTCTTATTGGAGAGACGGTTAGATAATTTATTGTATAGGTCAGGAATGTTTTTATCTCGAAAAGGATCACGTCAAGCAGCGAACCACGGACATTTTCTTGTTAATGGTAAAAGAGTTGATATTCCTTCTTTTCAAATTACGCAAGGAGACCAAGTTGAATGGACAGAAAGGGGTAAAAAAACGACTTTGTTTGAGATAGCAAAAAGTAATTGCAAGTCAATTGCTTCTCCCCATTGGGTTGATTTAGATCAATCTAGCATGGGAATGAAAGTACTTACAGAACCTACTGCTGAAGACGGAGAGCCGGAGATTGACACAACCCAAATTGTAGAGTTTTATTCCAAATAATTGACAGGAGAGATATTGATATGACTATGGCAATGGATTATTCCGATTTATCTATATTGGATGATGCCCCAGAAGAAGAAGAAGTAACAGTAAATCCAAAGATATCGGTGGCTGAGGCTACTGATGTTTATGGTAAGTTTGTTATCGGGCCATTAGATCCAGGATATGGCGTGACTTTAGGAAATCCTTTAAGGCGTGTGTTGTATAATTCACTTAAGGGCACAGCTATAACTTGGGTTAAAATTGAGTCTATATTACATGAATATTCGACTATTGATAATGTAAAAGAAGAAGTTTCGGAAATATTGTTGAATCTTAAAGATGTAAGGATAAAATCTGAAGTGGATGCTCCAGGTAAATTAAGATTGGAAGGAAAAGGAAAAGGAGTGATAACAGCAGCTGACATTATGGCTTCTGCTGATTACAAGGTTACTAATCCTGAACAACATATTGCTACTTTAAATTCAGATGATGCTGAATTGATTTTGGAAATTAATGTTTGTAGAGGAACGGGGTACCAACCAGCAGAGAGCAGTCAATCTTATGCTATAGGAACAATACCTATTGACTCAGTTTTTACACCTGTTAGGAAAGTTAATTTTTCTGTTGAACAAACTCGGGTTGGCCGCAGGACAGATTTTGAAGAATTGATATTAGAAGTTTGGACTGATGGTTCGACTTATCCGGTTGAAGCTGTTGCAGAGGCGGCTAATATTTTAGTGAATCAATTCTTTTTGTTTGCTAATGTTGAGAAAGCTGTCGAAGAAGGCGCCGAGGGTATCTCATTAGATATCCCAGCTGAAAATTACAATATGGTAGTAGAAGATTTGGAATTGTCATCTAGGACATTGAACTGTTTGAAAAGGGCAGGATTAAATAGAGTGGGAGAAGTATTAGAAAAATCTAAAGAAGAGCTTTTGGCAATTCGCAATTTTGGAGAAATTTCATATACGGAGTTATATGATAAATTTAGAGCGATTGGAGTCTTGCCGGAACATCTAGATCCGGACAATAATAATGAAAACAATTCAGATAATGAATCTATTGCAGATTCCTCCGATTAATAGGAGAGGTTTTTAGAATGAGACATCACATAGCAGGTAGGAAATTAAATCGACCTACAGCGCATAGAAATTTAATGTTGAGAACTATGGTTACTGATTTCATAAGACATGAAACAGTTCAAACTACTCAAAGTAAAGCAAAAGAAGTAAGAAAGATGGCGGAAAAAGTTATTACTTTAGGTAAGAAAGGAACACTTCATCACAGAAGGCAAGCAGCCGCTTTGCTCACGGATGAAAAAATTGTCAAAAAACTTTTTGATGATTTAGGCGGACGATATCAGTCACGAAATGGCGGATATACCAGATTAACTAAAATTGGGACTCGAAAAGGCGATGCTTCAGAAATGGCGATTTTGGAATTATTAGATTAAATATGAAAAAAAATGAAAATAGCGTTAATTATTGAATACGATGGTACAAATTATCACGGGTTTCAGTATCAAAAAAACGTATTAAGTGTACAGGAGGAATTAGAAAAATCTATATATAAACTTGAACAAAAGGCGATTCGAATTAAAGGGGCTGGAAGAACAGATGCTGGGGTACATGCTTTAGGGCAAGTAGTGTCATTTGATTCTGACTCTGGTTATCCCCCGGAAGTTTTTTTAAATGCTTTGAATCATTATCTTCCTGAGGATATTTGCATTACAGAATCATATGTCGTACGTGATGATTTTGACCCTCGCAGAGATGCCAAATCAAGAGTTTACAGATATGTCATTAAAAAATCCCATATCCGATCTCCTTTTTTTAGGAATAAGGTACTTACTATTTCAGAAGATTTAGATATAGGAATGATGTCGCAAGGGGCATCATTATTTTTAGGGATTCACGATTTCACTAGATTTACGACATCTATTGCTTTGCGTGACACGACACCAGTAAGGAATATATTACGCTCTGAAATAGTTAAAAATGGGAATTTAATAAATTATATAGTAGAAGGCAATGCGTTTTTGATGCATCAAGTCCGTAGGATGACTGGAGCGCTAGTTGATTTAGGAAGATCGATTATGAGTTTAGAGGATTTAATAGGAATGATAGACGGTAGTAATAAAATAGTAGCTAATTCTTTGCCAGCACATGGACTTTATTTAGAAAAAGTTTATTATGGGGAAGAATTTGATTATCATATTGATACAGATTATTTAGGTAATACGACCTTTAATGAAGGAATATAATTATGGCAATAAACCAAAGAATGAAACAACCAACAGAAAAAACGTTAACTCCATCATGGCATGTAATTAATGCATCTGGCGAGACACTTGGGCGTATTAGTACGTCCATAGCGATATTGCTTCAAGGTAAGCATAAACCAGAATATGTTTCTTATATGAATGTTGGAGATTATGTTGTAGTAATAAATGCTGAAAAAATTAAAGTTACTGGTAATAAATTGGAACAAAAGAAATATTATCGTCATAGTGGATATCATGGAGGATTGAAGGAACAGACTTTGCAAGAACTTCTTGAAAAACACCCTGATAGAGTAATAAAACAATCTGTTAAGGGTATGCTTCCCAAGAATATACCTGGTAGAAAGATGTTATCTAGACTTAAAGTCTATGCAGGTAATGAGCATCCGCATCAAGCTCAAATCAATACTGGTAAACCTAGTCAGGAGGAATAATTCGTGGTCACTCAATCTTATACATATGCTGTTGGTAAGAGAAAAACAGCTGTTGCTCAAGTTAGATTATATTCAGATTCTGGTCCAATTGTTGTTGACGAGAAGCTTATGGAAGAAGCTTTCCCGTATAGTATTTGGCAACAAATTATCAATGAGCCCTTTACAGTTACAAATACTATAGGTAAATATAGAGTTGTAGCTAAAATGGCAGGAGGCGGGATTAATGGGAGAGCAGGTGCCCTTAGGCATGGTATTGCGCGTGCATTATCAGAAATTGAAGATGGCCGCTTTAGAGCAGATCTTAAAAAAGCAGGGTTACTGACACGAGATGCTAGAATTAAAGAACGTAAAAAACCTGGTTTGAAACGTGCAAGAAAAGCAAAGCAGTATACAAAGAGATAAGATTTAAAAAATTGTATCATTGGAGTTATTAGATGCCTCCTTCTGATAAAAACAACAATTTGAATAATAAACAACCATCTTTATACATTCCTTTTGTTCAAAAAGAAAATCGCTTATCTATGGCGATGGAAAATTATTTGCATTCAATTCTTAGACTTAAAGAAAGACAAGTCAGAGTAACAGTCGCAAATTTATCCGAGCATTTTAAGCATTTACCATTATCTGAAGGCTTAGGGACTTCTATTCCTTCAGTTAGTGCGATGATACGTAGGCTTTCTAGAGAGAAATTAATTTCTTTAAACCCTGACAAACAAATTGATTTTACAAAATTAGGATTACAATTAGCTCAAGGAATAGTACGTCGTCATAGATTGGCTGAAAGATTGGTGGTTGATTTACTTGGAGTTGAACTTAAATATGCGTACAGTGAGGCGCATCGTTTAGAACATGCTATATCTCCATATTTGGAGCATAGGATAGTGGATATTCTGGGGCATCCTACAACTTGTCCGTATGGACATCCTATTCCTGGGAGTAATTATATTTCTAGTCCAGATGCTATCACTCTTAATTTAGTTAAAAATGAGCATGGATATATTGTTGACAGAATACCAGAAGATGACACGGAATTGGTTGAATATTTTGTAGCTAATAATTTTTTACCCGGCTCTGATATTTTGGTGAAAGATGTTTCTGAATCCCGTGGGGTTATTACAGTATCTTCAGAATTAAGCGATCTTGTTTTTAGCACTGATGTTGCACAGTTAATTTGGGTGTATCCCGCTTAATATCAATTAAAGGTTCCTTTAATAAATTATGAAAGTAGTATCTTCTGACCAAATGAGAGTTATAGAAAACTTTGCATTTAAAAAAGGGCTGAACCCTGAAATATTAATGCAAAATGCAGGTAGTGCGATTGCTAAAGAGATTGATCGGAGGTTTGGGGCTGCAGAAACTTCTAAAGTACTTTTCTTAATTGGTTCAGGGAATAATGCTAAAGACGGGTTGATCGTATCCTCTGAACTATTAAAAAAGACATCATACGAAATAACTATCATATTGTTAACAGGCACTTTGTCGGACTCAATGGGGTTTTTAGAAAAACAAGGTCTTATAAGATCTGATGTCAAAATTTTCGACATAGATGATTTAGAAAATAATTTTAGAAAAATAAGCATCTCATTATTAGATATAAATGTGATTGTAGATGCTATTTTTGGAATAGGCTTATCAAGGAAAATAAAAGACCCTTTAAAATCGCGTATCAAAAATATACAAAATTTACTAAATGAGGACATTCCTTGTGTTGCTGTTGATATTCCTTCAGGAGTTAATTCTGATACCGGAGCAATAGATGAGATCATTTTAAAAGCCGATTTGACACTCGCACTAGGATATCCGAAATTAGCTCATTACACTCAACCTGCTGCTTCTTTTTGTGGAGAAATAAAAGTGCTTGATATTGGAGTTACGGATCAAGAGATGCAGGATGTGCATTTAAATTTGATCACAGAAAAATTTGTGACTTCTAAGATTCCAATACGCGATGCGAAGGCAAATAAGGGAACATTTGGTAAGGTTATGATTGTGGGCGGATCAGATGAGTTTATTGGGGCACCTGCTTTAGCAGGGATAGCAGCTGCTAAAGCAGGTGCAGGATTAATAACATCTTCGATACCCCGTTCGATAGTATCTCATTTTACTTATTTGTTCCCAGAAGCAACATTAATTCAGTTACCTGAAACTCAAAACCATACCGATGGTTGGATCGCAGCAAGATTAATTCATAAAGAGCTAGGCAAATATTCTGTAATGCTCATCGGATGCGGGCTAGGGGTTTCAAGGAAAACGAGTAATATGGTAGAAAATTTACTTTTAACGAATATAGATTTGCCGAAACTTGTTATTGATGCAGATGCACTAAATATATTATCGAATACATCAAATTGGTGGAGTAGGATTTCTAATAATGCGATTCTTACTCCGCATCCAGGTGAAATGTCGAGATTAACACAATTACCAATAGAGCACATTCAATCTAATAGATTAAATGTAGCTAAGGAATTTTCTTATCAATGGAATAAAACTGTGGTTTTAAAAGGAGCCAATACAGTAGTTTCTACTCCAGACGGAAAATCCTGGGTTAGTGAATTTGCTAATCCCGCTTTAGCTTCTGCAGGAACTGGGGATGTTTTAGCTGGGATCATTACAGGATTATTAGCACAGAAAATGTCTATTGAAAATGCGGCAATTTTAGGTGTGTATATTCATGGCATTGCAGGTAAAATATTTAAAAAACAATCAGGGTTAATGGCAAGAGATTTACTTGACCATATTCCCGTGATCATGGATCAGTTACGTAAACACAGGAAATTTCCATTTGATTAATATAGAAAAAAAATCTGCATTTTTATCAGATTTATTTGGACGAATATCTAAGAAATATGATTACCTTAATACTGTTATGACGGCTGGAAGGCATCATTATTGGAGAAAGACGGCAGTAAATTCACTTATCATTGATAAAAATGGTATTGCTGTTGATCTTGCTGCTGGAACAGGAGATTTTTCTTTTGAGCTACTTAAACTTGACACTGTAGATCAAGTGGTATCGTTGGATATTACTCCGGAAATGTTAGATATAGCTTTTATGAAAGCTGCTCAAAGAAATATGGAAGAAAAAATAGAATTATTAATAGGAGACTCGCATTTTTTGCCATTTAAAGAGGATTCATTTATTTGTGCTACAGTGGGATTTGGAGTACGCAACTTTGCAGATGTCCCGCTTGCTATCTCAGAGATACAAAGGGTTTTAAAACCTAAGGGAAAAGTTGTTATTTTGGAGATTGTTAAGCCAGCTAATTTTTTGATGGCAAAGATGTTTCCCATTTATTTTCGTAGAATAACTCCTATATTAGGATCAATACTAGCTAGAGACCGTGAAGCATATACATATCTTCCGGATTCAGTAGGTAATTTTATGACAAGCAATCAGCTTGTAAATATTATGGGGGATGCGGGATTTAAAAATATTAAAGTTAAAAAATTTGCTTTTGGCGCAGTTGCTATACTAGCTGGAGAAAAATAACTATAAACTATAGATGGATTAAGGTCGCTCTATTAATTGCACAATCGTTTCCAGTGATTTGCCGTTAGAATTGTACGATACTTTCATTTCATCACCTGGTTGATTGCTCCAAAGTGTCATTAGAAATTCTGACATATCCGATATTTCATTCCCATTCAATCCTGTAATTATATCCATTGCTTGTAGTCCAGATTTGTCAGCAGGCCCATGTGGTTCTATTTTTGTGATAATAATTCCTTCTGTAACGCTAAATCCATATCTATTAGAAATGCCAGCCGTTAGGTCCGTCCCTGTTAAGCCTATTAATGGGCGAACTACTTTACCTTTAGATATTAAGCTTTCTATAATAGGGGATGCTACATTAGAAGATACTGCAAACCCAATCCCTTGTGCACCACGTAAAACAGCCGTATTGATTCCAACAACTTTGCCATTTAATGTAATTAACGGCCCGCCACTATTTCCGTTGTTAATTGCAGCGTCTGTTTGTATTAAATCAAATAAATTGCCGTTTTCAGTTTCTATACTTCTTTCTAAACCACTTATAATTCCAAGAGTAACCGACGGCCCTCCTTTTAATGCGAGAGCATTTCCAATAGTTATCACCCAATCTCCTGTCCTTAGTTCATTAGAATCACCAAATGAAACAATAGGTAAATCAATAGCGTCTATTTTAATAACAGCTAGGTCAGACAGAGGATCTGATCCTATAATTTGTGCGGATAAATTACTGCCATCTTGCAATGTAACTTCAATATCAGTTGCATCTTGAATAACGTGATTGTTGGTAACAATATATCCGTCAGCTTTTATGATAAAACCTGTTCCTGACCCTTCATTTGTATAGTCATAAAACATACCTCTAGATAAAAAATCGACAGATATTGAAACAACTGAGGATTCCATATTTGAAACCAAGTTGCCTAGACTAGGGAGTACGTTGTTTGCAATGGGGTTATTGTTACTTGATGTTTGTCTATTATTTAGATGATTGGCATCATTGGTTGTATCAGTGGTTGCATTATTTGTTTCTATAGTTGATCCAATACAAGAAACAATTGCGATTAAATAAATTATTAATATAATTAATAATTTATTTAATATGAATCGGTAGAACTTTAACTCTGACATTTCTGAACCCTAACCATAAATGTAATCCCTTTTTTCTTGTACCGTTATTTGCGTAGGTATGGAATGAAGAACTTAATTGAGCTCCAAACAAAAGTATTAAAGCTGATAGATAAACCCAAACTAATAATGCAATTAAAACACCGACAGAACCGTAGATAATGTTATAAGGTGAGAACGTGGTAACGTACCAGATAAATAACATTTGTGCGAGTATTAAACAGATCGATGACAATAATGCACCAGGAATGATATATAGTGTGTTTATTTTAGTGTTTGGGAGCCATTTATATATTGATAATATGGAAAAAAAGATCAATATTGGCGAAACTAAGTTTGATAATACCACCCAAAATGTATTAATAGGTAATTCTTGTTTTGGACTTACTGCTTTTACTATTTCCTGAATAACCTCGATTATTGGAGCTGTAAATAATATAATTAATATTAGAAGGCCAGCTCCAAAAACCAACCCTATGTCAATCATTCGCTCTTTTAAGAAAGGCCGAGGTACTGTGATTCCCCATGCTGCATTAACACCTTTCCGTATTGCTCCAAATACTGCTGATGAAGCCCAAACGAGTCCCAAAAAACTAACTATGCCAGTGATTGTTCTAGTGTCTAATATTCCTTCTAAATTTTTACTGATCAAATCTCCAGATATAGGAATAATATCAGCGATGTTTTTTACAAATTCTCCTTGATCTATTTGTGGACCTATTAAAAATCCTAGTACTGATATCAAGGCTAATGAAAGAGGAAATATTGAAAAAAGCGCATAAAATGAAATGGCTGCTGCTAAGTATTGGCAATTTTTGTGTAAAAATCCCCTCACAGCATCATTTAAGAAAAGAATTATTCTTAATATAGACAATATTCGTCCCTTAGTTTTAGAAATATAATTCGCATACGAGTTTACATATCTAATTTAATGTTTCAATATTAGCATGTAACTTAATTATATATCACTTAATTGTTTTTAAATATATTTCAATGAATACAAATGACTTTGATTATTTTTTGCCTAAATCATTAATAGCCCAAAATCCTATTGAACCTAGAGATCATTCGAAATTGATGCTAGTGAATAGGAAATCTAGTACTGTTAGCCATGGGTTTTTTTATGATTTGCCTGATTATTTGATTGAAGGGGATGTTTTAGTTTTTAATAACACAAAAGTTATTCCTGCAAGAATTTATGGCTTATCTGAAAAATCTAACGCTCATATTGAATTATTGCTTTTGTCTCGAGAAGAAAAAGGAACTTGGAAAGCCTTGGTTAAGCCCGGGAAACGGATGAGGATAGGGGACTCATTTAAAGTGATATCAAAGAAAGGGAATACTATTAATGGAGAAGTTTTAGATATATACGATGATGGGTCACGATTAATTGATTTGTCTGGCATATATGAATTGGAAGACATTGGAGAAATTCCTTTACCTCCATATATACATAAAAAGATTGAAGATCCTAATAGATATCAAACTGTATATTCGAAATATGATGGTAGTATTGCTGCGCCTACTGCAGGATTACATTTCACTAATGAGTTATTGCAAAAATTAACTGATTTAGGAGTTAAATTTGCATATGTGACATTGCATGTAGGTGTTGGAACTTTTAAGCCGGTGTCAGTTGATAATATTCAAGATCATAAAATGCATTCAGAATGGTGGAAATTATCTAATAAAGCAGCAAATATTATTAATGACGCTAAGATGAATTCGAATAGAATCATATCAGTTGGGACAACATCTGCTAGATTGTTGGAACATGTTGCGACAAAACAAAATTCTAAATATGTTAAAGCTGATTCGGGATGGGCAGATATTTTCATACGCCCAGGATACGAGTTTAAAATGGTGGATGGCCTTATAACAAATTTCCATTTGCCGAAATCTACTTTACTAATGTTAATAAGTGCTTTTTCCAGTAAAGACATTATATTTAATGCTTATAATGTTGCTATTGAATCTGATTATAGATTTTATAGTTTCGGAGATGCTATGTTTATCATATGATTTGAAATGATATGGAATATTTTATTAAGGGTAGTAGAATAAAATGGTTTTTACAAAAACGAAATTAAACATTAATTTTATGCTGATAATGGCAATGGTTTCATTGTTGTTAGTTGGTATGGCTTGTTCAGAAGATGATTCAGTATCAAGCACTTCTAATCCTGCAACCCTAAATGGAATTCCTTTAACTGGAGAGAAAAAAAACGATTTACAGGGAACGGTTGAGATTGACGGTTCAGGTACTGTTTATCCGATTTCTGAAGCAGTAGCGGAAGAATTCAATAAGGAATACTCTGACGTTAGAGTTAACGTAGGGGTTTCAGGCACAGGGGGTGGATTTAAAAGATTTACCATAGGCGAGACGGACATCTCCGATGCTTCACGTCCGATAAGGAACCCTAAAGAGACAACCATAGCTGCTGAAAATGCTATTAATTACGTAGAACTTCGATTAGGAACGGACGGACTATCTGTTATGGTTAGCCCCAAAAACAACTTCCTTGAATGCATAACTACTGACGAACTAAAAAAGATATGGGAACCGGGTTCTACAATTAATAACTGGAGTGAGGTACGACCAGGATTTCCTGATCAGAAGATGCGGCTTTATGGTCCGGATACGGACTCTGGAACATTTGACTACTTTACCGAAGAAATTATGGGTGAGGCCCAGCTATCAAGAGCTGATTACACAGCATCTGCTGACGACAATGTTTTAGTACAAGGGATCGCAGGAGATAAGGGTTCGCTTGGATACTTTGGATATGCTTACTACCAAGAAAACCAAGATAAATTAAAATTAATTGCTGTTGACAGTGGCACAGGCTGCATTAAGCCTAGCCTTATAACAATTCCATCTGGTGAATATAGTCCTCTATCAAGGCTCTTATTCATCTATGTAAATACAGACAATTACAAAAATAGTCTTGCTGTTAAGAAGTTTGTAGATTTCTACATGATTCACGGGCCAAAGCTCACCAATGAGGTTGGATATGTATCTTCTGATTCATCAGTTTATATTGATAACAAGGCTTTGCTAATAAAATAGAAATATAAACAAGATTTTTTATAGCCTCTTACAAATGCTAAAGGTTTATTTGATAAATATGAGTTATACTTACCTAATTCGACAATAGACGGAAATAATGGAACGTGTACTAGGCATTATTCTTTCCTTAATAAGTGAAACAGATAATTCTCAGAATATGAATGAATTTCAAAATTCAAAAAAACCCCGATCAATAAAGCTTGAAGGATCCATTGTTAAATGGTTGTTTTTTGCCTGTGCGGCAGTTTCTATTCTCACGACAATAGGTATATTATTCACTCTTTTTTATCAAGCATTGAGTTTTTTTGATGAAATTTCTGTTTGGGATTTTCTGACTGGAACTAGATGGACTCCTATTCTAAAACCACGTTCTTACGGGGTATTACCTTTGGTGTCAGGGACGCTACTTGTAACTTCTATTGCCGCTGCGGTAGCATTACCAGTTGGATTAATGACAGCGATTTTTTTATCTGAATATGCACCCGACAAACTTAGAAGAATTTTAAAACCAGTTTTAGAAATTCTTGCAGGAGTTCCTACAGTAGTTTACGGATATTTTGCCCTAACATTTGTAACTCCTTTGTTGCAAACTTTTTTGGATGACCTAATCATATTTAATGCACTCAGTGCAGGATTGGTTATGGGAGTGATGATTATTCCTATGGTTTCTTCATTAAGTGAGGATGCTATGATTGCAGTACCTAGAAGTTTAAGAGAAGGCGCTTACGCACTAGGAGCTACTAGATATGAGGTAAGTTTGAGAATTGTTGTCCCTTCCGCATTATCTGGAATTATAGCGGCTTTCATACTAGCGTTATCTAGAGCTATTGGAGAAACCATGTTGGTAACAATTGCTGCTGGGGCCACGCCTAGATTGACTCTTAATCCGATGGAAAGTATTCAAACGATGACTGCGTATATTGTTCAACTTAGTTTAGGAGAAGCGCCCGTGGGGTCATTAGAGTACAACACGATTTTTGCTGTTGGATTAGTGCTATTTGCTATGACTTTAATGATGAATTTGTTAGGGTTTTGGTTTGTTCGAAAATATAGAGAAATTTATTAAATGAAATCCTCCAATATTGATATTAAATCCCAACTTGTCCAAAGACGTAAATTAAGAAAGTTTCTTGGAGTCTTTTTTTACGGACTATTTTTGTCAGCAGTATTAGTAGGGGTTATAGGTCTTGGGGTATTGCTTTTTGAAATACTTTCCAATGGTATACCATGGATTAATTGGCAATTCCTTACGGATTACCCTTCTAGACACCCTGAAGAAGCAGGATTGTATTCAGCTTTTATGGGAACCATGTGGGTGATGGGAATGACTGCAGTTTTGACTGTTCCGGTAGGAGTAGGAGCGGCGATATATCTTGAAGAGTATGCTGCAGATAATTTTTTGACAAGACTTATTGAAATCAATGTGGCTAATTTAGCGGGGGTGCCATCAATCGTATACGGATTATTAGGAATGGGGTTATTTGTGTATTGGATGGGATTAGGGAGAACTATTCTTGCAGGCGCAATGACCTTATCTCTTTTGGTTCTTCCTATAGTGATATTAGCATCTCGGGAAGCTATTAAAGCTGTTCCTGGTTCATATCGGCAAGGAGCATATGCTATGGGTGCTGACAAATGGCAAGTAATTAAAGGAGTTGTATTGCCTTCTGCTATCCCCGGTATACTGACAGGAACAATTTTGGCATTATCTAGAGCAATAGGAGAGGCTGCCCCGGTAATTGCAATTAGTGCATTAGTTTATTTGACTTTTACTCCTACACATCCTATGGAAAGGTTTACTGTACTGCCAATACAAATTTTCAATTGGATTGCTAGACCGCAAGATGAATTTCGCAGTTTAGCTGCTGCAGGAATAATTGTATTATTATTTATTTTGCTAGTAATGAATTCAATAGCTGTTTTTTTAAGAAATAAGTATCAAATTAGATCTGAGGAATGAAACCATGACCACGGCGCCTAATTTTAAATCAGAAATTGTTTTAAGTGTTGAAAATTTAAATGTGTACTATGGTGATTTTTTAGCTGTCGAAAATGTAACTATGGAAATTCCAAAGAATAAAGTTACCGCTTTTATTGGTCCTTCAGGATGCGGGAAAAGCACATTTATCCGATGTTTGAATAGGATGAATGATTTAATAGTTGGGGCTAGAATTCAAGGGAAGGTTATTTTTGAAAACCAAGATATATATAGCGAAGATATTGACGCAACTGAGATCAGGTCTCGGATAGGAATGGTGTTTCAAAAACCTAACCCTTTTCCTAAATCTATATATCAAAATATTGCATTTGGGTTAAAAATTAATGGATTTAAAGGTGATATGGATCAAGCGGTTGAAAAATCACTTAAGCAGGCTGCGCTTTGGGATGAAGTTAAAGACAGGCTTGATTCCAGTGCATTTACATTGTCAGGTGGACAGCAACAAAGATTATGTATAGCCCGAGCTTTAGCTGTCGAGCCTGATGTGTTATTAATGGATGAGCCGGCTTCGTCATTGGATCCTATTGCTACAGTGGCAATAGAAGATTTAGTGCGAGATTTAAAAGAGACTTATTCTATCGTTATCGTTACGCATAATATGCAGCAAGCCGCGAGGGTATCAGATGAGACTGCATTTTTTATGGTTGGAGAAAACCGGTCAGGATATCTTGTTGAATATAATGATACGCAGAAAATATTTACTAATCCTGATAATGAGAAGACAGAAGAATACATTACAGGACGTTTTAGTTAATTAACTATTTAGGATTAAGAACTTCTTAAGGAGGCTAAGATGCCAAGAGAAGATTTTGACAGGAATCTAAAGCAGGTTCAGGATGATGTTGTTCAACTATCTAGTATGGTTGAACAGGCAATATATAAATCTGTTGACGCATTAAAAAGAAGAGACCTTCTTCTTTCGAAGCAAATCATTGATGAAGATGATGCCATAGATAAAGCCCAACAAAGTATAGAAAATATTTGTATTGACTTAATTGCTTTAGAATCTCCTATTGCGGGTGATTTGCGAGCGATAATTGCAGCGATGATGGTTGCAAGTGAACTCGAAAGAATGGGGGATTACGCAGAAGGAATTGCTAAAATATCCTTATCGATGGGAGATGTAGCTCCTCTCAAACCATTGATTGATATTCCTAGAATGATGGATAGAGCAATTCATATGCTCAAACATAGCATTGAATCATTTATCAATAGAGATGCTGACCTAGCAAGAACAGTTATTGAATCAGATGATGAAATTGACGACCTTTACCAACAGGTGTATCGAGAATTATTAACATATATGATGGCTGATCCATCTACGGTAGAAAGAGCTACATATCTTCTTTGGGTTTCCCATGATTTAGAAAGGGTTGCAGATAGGACTACGAATATTGCGGAGCGAGTTATTTATTTGGTTACAGGAGAATCAATTTAGCAATAATCAGTAATTGCAACTGAATTCCATTCAGCATTGCCAATATATTTTCAATCCTAATGATTCTCCAATGCTTTTTGCTAATTTGGTGCATATATCAGTATCAATGGTGAGAGAATGATTTAAGATTTTTGATAAAGAAGTCGGAATAGAATTTTTGGTACCACAGGCGATGATATGATCGAAATAATTCAATTCAGGATTTATGTTTAATGCTAATCCATGGGTGGTTATACCTTTGCTGACTTTTATTCCTAAAGATGCAATTTTTTCCCCTTTTACCCATACTCCTGTTGTTGTACGTTTATCAGGATATACACCATAGGCTGATAAGAAATTTTCTATGCCAATTATTAATATATTCACATAATCTGTTGGAGCTAAATCCATTTTTTTTATATTAATAATTGGATATGCGATTATTTGCCCTGGCCCATGATAGGTGACTTCGCCCCCTCTATCTGTATGATATGTATCTATTTCTAATGATGCTAATGTTTCCTCATCGATTAATATGTCTGAATTCTTTCCACGTCTTCCTAATGTATATACATTAGGATGTTGCATTAACAGAAGAGTATTTGGATCCCCTTGCAATACGTCTGAGTGGTATTTTTTTTGTAATGCTATTCCTTCAATATAAGGAATAGTCCCATGATATTTTGCGATGATATCTTTCACGGTATAGTTGCTAAAATGTTGATTGAACCTAAGTATGCATTTCTTGATGGTTGTAATTATTAGGGGGCAGGATTTTTAGATGTAGTCCTAAACCTGTATCCGACATTCCAAATTGTTTCAATGAATAAATTGTTTGGGTCTTTTTCTATTTTACTGCGAAGACGCCTTATGTGGACGTCTACTGTTCTGGTGCCACCAAAATAGTCGTATCCCCATATCTGATTCAGTAGTGAGGCACGGTCATATCCTCTGCCGGGATTAGAGGCGAGCAATAGGAGTAATTCGTATTCTTTAAACCTTAAATGAACTTTTTCCCCAGCAACTACAACCTCATAATTTGTGGTATTTATTGTAAGCTCATCAATTTTAATTATAGTCTTATCTGATTTCCCAATGCGCGATCTTATTAATTTTCCTATTCTAAACTTCAATTCATCTGTTTTTACTGGTTGAAAGATATAATCAGATATCTGATTATATCTTTCAGATGATACCAAGTAATTTTTATCTATCACCCCTAAGGTTTCTATATTCAATGAAATACACTTGTCTATTATTTCTTTGACAAGCACATTTGATAAATCAGAAGATAGGTCCAAAACCATTAAGTCTACAATTCGTTCATGCTGGGAAACTTTTAAAATTTTTAAAGTTTCTAAAGTTTCCGAATCAGAAGACAGTAGGACCCACTTGAAAGATGTTTCATGGAGAATTGAAGAGATTTGATCATGTAATATTGTTTGAGATGGGTTATTAATTTTTATATTTTCCATAATCTGTAGCACTCTATTAGGGTCAACCTGTAAAAAGGATATATACATACACTTAAATCATTCATTATGATTGTAGCATTTAGCTTTTTATTCTTTGCTCTACATCTATAGGTTGCTGTAGTATTAGTAGTGTAAGTTCTTATAATAAACTATTTGTAGGAATAACCTACATTTTCAATATTTGGGAGATCGAATTATGAATCCACGCTCCATCAGGAGCATGTTTATATATTTATTGATTGCTGTTGCTGGTATGGCGATCATTTTTACTATATTTGGGGAGACTTTTAATCCTTCAACGGAAGTCCCCATCAGTAAAGTGATATCTATGGCTAAAGAAGGCAAGCTTAAGACGATTGAAGTTCGGGGTGATGCACTCAGTGCCATTACAGGAGATGGCCAGATATTTACTTCTAGAAAAGAGAAAGATTCTTCTATTGTTGAACAGTTGAGTGATGCTGGTGTTAATAATGGCACGGGATATGTTGATGTTGTGATCGAAGGCGGAGGAGGTATCGGAAGCCTTTTTGGTATTTTGTTGAATTTTTTGCCGGTTATATTTTTTGGGGCTATTTTGATTTTTATGATGAAACAAGCCCAAGGTGGAAATAGTCAGACATTTAAGTTTGGAAAGTCCAGTGCGAAACTATTCAATAGTGACAATCCTCAGGTTAGTTTTTCGGATGTCCAAGGCGTGGATGAAGCTAAAGAGGAATTAGAAGAAGTAGTAGAATTTTTAAAAACACCAGAAAAATTTTTGGCATTGGGGGCAAAAATACCTAAAGGGGTATTGCTAATGGGGCCTCCAGGGGTTGGTAAAACTTTATTGGCAAGAGCAGTTGCTGGAGAAGCTGAAGTCCCATTTTTTTCTATTAGTGGTTCTGAGTTTGTTGAGATGTTTGTTGGAGTTGGTGCTTCGAGGGTACGGGATCTATTTGATCAAGCAAGAAAAAATGCTCCGTGTATTGTATTTATTGATGAAATTGATGCAGTTGGAAGACATAGAGGTGCCGGATTAGGTGGAGGACATGATGAAAGGGAACAAACATTAAATCAAATTTTAGTTGAGATGGACGGATTTAATCAAGATACTAATGTTATCGTATTGGCTTCTACAAATCGCCCTGACATTCTTGATCCTGCTTTATTAAGACCAGGTAGATTTGACAGGCGTGTAACTTTAAACAATCCGGACGTAAAGGGACGTGAAGAAATTCTTAACATTCATGCTAAAGGTAAACCTCTTGGCAAAGATGTTGATTTTTCAGCTATAGCTAAGCAAACTTCGGGATTTAGTGGAGCAGATTTAATGAATCTCATCAACGAATCTGCGATATTAGCTGCTCGAAGAAATAAAAAGCTTATAACATATGAAGAACTTGCGGAATCTATTGATAGGGTTCTAGCTGGACCTGAAAAGAAAAATAAGAGTATAACTGATAGGGAAAAATCTATGGTTGCATACCACGAAGCTGGGCATGCTCTTGTTGGGCATATACTCCCTGACGCGGATCCGCCATTTAAAGTTACTATTGTTGCGAGAGGCCAAACAGGAGGGCATACTAGATTTCAACCTGAAGAAGAGACATCTCTTGTTACACAAACTCAATTAGAAAGCCGAATGGCTTCTGCTATGGGGGGGAGGGTAGCTGAGGAATTGGTTTTCTATGAAATAACTACTGGTGCAGGCAACGATTTAGAGCAAGCAACAAATATAGCGAGAACAATGATAACTAGACTAGGCATGAGTAAGAAATTAGGGCCGAGAACATTTGGCAAGAGAGAAGAAATGGTTTTTTTGGGAAAAGAATTGTCTGAGCAAGCTGATTACAGCGATAGTGTTGCTCAGGTTATTGATGAAGAAGTACGTGATTTAGTAGAAAATGCGTATAGGGTAGCTACAGAAACTATTAAAAATAATATTGGTAAATTAATTGCTTTAGCAGACTACTTAATTGAACATGAAACCATAGAAGGAGATAAGCTTAAAGATCTTTTGGATAAAGCCTCTCCGGCTAGATCTTAGGTAGACATTATCTCTTTTAGTGCCTGTACCACTTCTTCAATGTCTGATTGAGGAGTTATTCCTAAATGTCCTATTCTTAATATTTTTCCTGATAATGAGCCTTGCCCTCCTGCAATTTCGATATCATATTCATCTCTCATCCTGGAGACTACTTTCCCACCGTCGATATTTTCAGGTACAGATACGGCTGTGATGGTGTTAGATGCTATATTCTCATTTTCGGGAAAGATTGACATTCCTATATTTTTCAAGCTATCTCGAGTAAATTGAGCTATGTCCGCATGCCTTTCATAAATAGAGCCTAATCCTTCTGAATGAATGCGCTTTAAAGCTATATCTAATGCAAACATAGCTGATATGCTAGGTGTCCATGGCGGTTGCCCGATCTCATAATATTTTTTATACTCGGCCATATCTAAATAAAATCTAGGCATGGTTGATTGTGAATGAGCATCCCAAGCTCTTTGGCTAAGACTAATGAAAGATAATCCTGGAGGCAACATCCATCCTTTTTGAGATGCGGAAGTGACTACATCCAATTTCCATGCATCAGTTTCTATAGGAATTGAACATACACTGCTAATTCCATCAACTAGTAGTAATTTGTCATATTCATTTTTGACGACATTAGCTATTGATTCAAGATTATTTATGACACCTGTAGAAGTTTCATTGTGAGTAACAAGAACAGCTTTTATCTTAGGGTCTTTGTCTAAACTTTCACGCAGTATATTTAAATCTACAATACTGCCCATAGGAAATTCCAAGGTTGTTACGGTTGCTCCATAACGCTTAGCAATTAAACCAAATCTATTACCAAAAACACCTATTGTCACATTGAGGACGTTGTCTTCAGGAGATAATGTGTTCACAACAGCCGCTTCCATTGCAGCGGTGCCTGATCCAGTTATTATATACAGATCATTATTAGTCGCGAATACTTTCTTTAAAGATTCTGTTGTCCTGTACAAGATTTCTTTGTACAGGGGCCCCCTATGATTAATCATAGGAGTCCCCATAGCCTCTAATATTTCAGCATCAACAGGTATTGGGCCAGGAATTCGTAAGTTTGACAATTTGAGATCTCCTATGTAGCAGAGATTGTAATATTTTCACTGTTGAATTTTAGCATAGAGATTTGTATAAATCGGAATAATATTACACAAGTTTTAAATATTTTCGACGACCAACCTTTAGGATGCCTGGTTTAATCTGAGATTCAAGAAGGTTTTTAGTAACAGTGATATCGTTTAGCTTTACTGCTCCTTGAATAATTAATCGTCTCGCTTCACCGGTACTTGAAGTTAATTTGGCAGCGACTAGTATATTCGCTAATTTCATATCAGGATTTTTTGATATGTGGTTTATTGTATATTCGGGGATATTTTCGGGGGTATTTTTTTTCTGAATAGTTTCCTCGAAAAACGTTCTGGAGTTAATAGAAGCCTTTTTGTCATGTAAATCCTCCACAATAAGTGACGCGACTTGTTTTTTTAATTGCATTGGATTAGATGAATTGGCTTCTAATGTCTTTTGCATTTCTTTTATTTCTTTGGTTGGAACATCTGTTAACCATTCAAAATATGAAATTATTAAGTCGTCAGGTATTGACATGATTTTCCCGAACATATCATTTGGAGCTTCATTAATGCTGATATAGTTATTTAAACTTTTGCTCATTTTCATTTTTCCATCAGTACCACGAAGTATTGGCATTATGAAACATTGTTGAGGAGCCATGCCCACATTTTGTTGTAATTCTCTACCAACTAATAAATTAAATCTTTGGTCTGAGCCTCCAAATTCAACATCAGATTCTATTGCTAAAGAATCATATGCTTGAAGCAAAGGGTATATTAATTCAGTTATTGCTATTGGATGGTTATTATTGAATCTTTTATTGAAATCGTCTCTAGCCAATATTTGCGCGACAGTGAATTTACTTGTTAAATTTATAATATTTGCCAAATTGAAATTCCCGAACCATTCGCTTTGCAACCTTATTTCTGTTTTGTCTCGATCTATTATTTTGAAAAATTGAGCTAAATAAGTTTCTGCGTTTTTGTTAACTTCATCTGAAGTCAGCATTTTTCTTGTTTGAGATTTTCCGCTAGGATCGCCAATTTGGGCAGTCCAGTCGCCCACTATTAGAATTACTTTATGGCCTAGTTTTTGTAGTTGGCGAAGTTTTCTTAATCCTACTATGTGTCCTAAATGGATATCAGGAGCGCTTGGATCAAATCCCATTTTGAGTCTTAAGGGTGATCCTAAGTTGAGTTTTTCTATTAAATCTTTTTTGATTATTATATCTTCAACGCCTCTAGTAAGTACGTCAGATTTATCTGTAAATATCACATGTAACCTCAACTATTGAGATTTGGTAAATTTATATTTTTAAAATCTTCTCTATTTTAATGATGTCAATATCCATCTGGGTTATCAAACTTTCCACAGATGAGAATTTCATTTCATCACGTAATCTTTTTATGAATTCTATTTTAATAGGTTGTCCGTAAATGTCTTTATCAAAGTTAAGTATATATGTTTCAACTGTTTTCGTATTACCTTCAAAAGTCGGATTTGTTCCTATACTTGTTGCAGACATAAATTTACTACCGTTGATGAATGCAAATGTAGCATATATTCCGTTACTTGGAAGCATGATCCCAGTTGATGTTTTTAGATTTGCAGTAGGGTACCCAAGTTTCCTGCCTCTTTTTTCTCCATGAGCTACGGTACCGGACACATTGAAATTTCTACCTAGAACTTTAGAGGCATTTTTGATATCGCCAGACAATAAAAAATTTCGAACAGAGGTACTTCTTAATGGGATACCATTTATTTCTTGAGGTTTTATGATATCTGTTGAAAATTTTTTATCTA
>Ga0114999_10001881_pt1 | contig 28517 bp, 30 predicted proteins | sample ArcticOcean_MG_C_3_FD_89820 | JGI IMG/M metagenome (GOLD analysis project Ga0114999, IMG submission 89820) | Marine microbial communities from western Arctic Ocean - ArcticOcean_MG_CB8_126 | ecosystem: Environmental > Aquatic > Marine > Oceanic | place: Arctic Ocean: Canada Basin | collected...
CATGGTCTCGGAAAGATCGTAGAGCTTTTGTTCGTCAGGTTTTTCATGGACTCGGTAAATGGCTGGAAAATTATTTCTTCTTAACTCGCGTGCTACAGAATCATTTGCTGCCAACATAAACTCTTCAATCAATTGATGGCTTTCATCGTTTTCGACTCGTTCCATGCGATCGGCGAATCCCTCCTCATTTACGTAGATCTTTACCTCAGGCATATCGAGATCGAGACTTCCTTTTTCGAAACGCTTTTTCCTTAGAATTTCTGCGATGGACCAACATGAACGAATGGCTTTCTGAAGCTCTGTCAGGTCGTTATTTGGAAAATCTTTGAGCGCACGACCAGTGGAGCCCGTTTGGTGCTTGGGTGGTAACGGAAGGTCTCTTGCCGCTTGTAAATCATCTTCTCTTAACAAGGTGAAAGCCTGTTTGTATGTCAGACGCTTACGGCTGCGAATATACGAATTGGCAAAATTCACTTTTCGAATTTTTGCATCAGCCGAGAAAGTGAACAGCACGCTTTTGGTGAGGCGGATCACGTCTTCCTTTAAACTGCAAAGTCCGTTCGAAAGTTGCTCTGGTAGCATGGGAATCACTGTTCCAACCAGGTAGGTTGAATTACCTCGTTGTTTTGCCTCCACGTCCAAGCGTGTTCCTGGCTTAACATAGGCTCCTACGTCAGCGATGTGAACACCTATCCGTATCTTACCATCCTCTAAATATTCAACCGAGAGTGCGTCATCGAAATCTTTAGCATCGTCCGGATCGATGGTGAAAGTGAATCGTTTGGTGAAATCCTCTCTTCCAGTCAGGTCCTTATCCTGAACCGTGTTTGAAAAGTTTTTAACTTCATTAATCACTTCCTGAGGAAACTCCGGTTCGAGGTTGAACTTTCTTAACACTCCTTTGTACTCTGCTCCGGGCGAGAAGGTTTGCCCAAGCACCTCGATGATTGACCCTTCCGGGCTCATATGGCGGTCCGTCCAGGAATCCATTTTTACCAGAACCTTATCCCCAATAATGGGTGGTGGTTTAAGGCCGGATTGTTCAGGAGTTCCCACGATGATATCTTTATGGATGAGTGGGTTATCGGGTACAAGATACCAGAAGTGTTGGGCCTTGCGCAATGTGCCGACCATATTGGGGTTTTTGCGTTCGACGATCTTGATTACCTTGCCGGTGGTTTCTTTTTCTTTGGAGAGTCGTCGACCGCCTTTGCCACGTCCGTACAACCGTTTTGGAGACGTCATTTGTCGTACGATCACCCGGTCACCATTTAACGCTATTCCGGTATCCTCCGATCGTATCGGCAGAGGATCGGGACGCTTTCCACCCGGTGTTGTTTCTGGAATCACTATGGCGCTGCCATTGAATCTGAAACGAATTATTCCGCTAATGAGGTCGGCATCGGTGGGAAGGCAATAGCGCCCTTTCTTGATGCGAACAATTTGTCCTTGAGTAAGTAAGCGACCCAACGATTCGTCGAGTTGCTTACTTAAAAATGTGTTTTGAATTCCCAGTGCCTTGGCAATCGAGTTGACTGGCAACGGGACATAATCTGGAGAACTTAAGAGTTCAAATATCTGTTTTTTAAATTTCATAAATTATTGGAGCTTTTGCTTGGCTAACCAGGTTTCATAACTCAGTTTACCGAGCATGAAAATAGTCCACATCAGCAGTGAACAGGTTCCGTTTGTAAAAACCGGAGGACTTGCAGATGTAGTGGGCGCGCTTGCGCATCACACTGCTAATCAAGGGCATGATGTGGTGACTTTTCTGCCCCTTTATCGAGTTATCCAAGAGTCGGATATTTTTAAAAAGGCTCACAAAATGCATTCCCTTACGATTAAGGTCGGGGATGAGGTCCTGGTTGGCGAGGTTTATAAACTAAAGTTGGGAAAGCACTTGGATCTGTTTCTAGTCGGTCGAGACGAATTCTTCGACCGGAGCTATCCTTATGGACCCAAGGACCGTGATTACAGCGACAACGATGCCCGCTTTATCTTTTTTTGCAAGGCTGTAGTGGAAACCCTGGTATTAGAGAATTTTCACGCCGACATTCTTCACTGTCATGACTGGCAATCAGCCTTGGTACCGATTTTCTCAAAAGTGGCAGAAGCCCTAAAAGGAACACAGATCGGCGCCCGGAGCGTTTTGACGATTCATAACCTGGCTTTCCAAGGTGTATTTCATGAGAAATCCTTTGCTCTTACAAATCTGCCAGCCCCATTCTATGGGATGGATAGTTTGGAGTTTTACGGTCAGGTGAATTTTTTGAAAGGCGGAATCTTTTTTGCCGATGCGGTTACCACGGTAAGTCCCAACTATGCCAAAGAGGTTTTATTGCCAGAGTTCGGTTGTGGATTAGAGGGTGTATTGGCCCGAAGGGATGATGGGATCCATGCCATATTAAATGGAATCGATACCACCGTCTGGAATCCAGAGAAGGACCCGTTGATCCCAAAATTATTTTCAGTTAAAAAAATGGAAGGAAAGGCAGCCAACAAAGCTGCTTTGTTGAAACGAGCTGGCCTGAAAGATAGCATTGGAGTTCCCCTTTACGGGTCTGTAACCCGATTGACCGATCAAAAAGGGGTGGATTTTATTCTAAAACAAAAAGTCTTTTTTGCAGAGAACGATGTCCGATTGATCATTTCGGGAAGTGGTGATCCGAAATTGGAGCAGGGGCTAAGGAAACTGCAGTCCCAATTGCCTGAAAAAGTCTTCGTGTCCTATGATTATGATGAATCGCTGAGTCATTTGATTGAGGCAGGTTCAGATTTCTTCCTAATGCCATCGAGATTTGAGCCTTGTGGACTCAATCAAATGTACAGTCAGCGCTATGGAACCGTTCCGTTGGTGAGCAATGTTGGTGGGCTTGCTGATACGGTTGTGGATGTGGATAAGGATCCAAAGCATGGAACAGGTATTGTTTTTAAGGCGACAGAAGCCGGATTGAAGGAAGGTTTAGGCCGTTCATGCAAGCTGTATGAGAACCTGTCTCTTTTTAAATCTACTCAAAAAAATGGAATGACCAGAGACTTTTCCTGGAAATTGGCTGCGATGGAATATGACGATCTATACAAAAAAGTACTGTTCGGCGAATCCCAGACCCACAATCCCTGGGGGACCTGATCTAAACAGTCAGTTAAGTTTCAAACTGCCGTAAACCGGAAGTTCTTAATTAGCTATTTCGGCGAAGATTCTAATATCCCAGTAAGGTAAGGAATTAGCTGCTTTTTACGGGATACAATACCAGGTAAGTCGAAGATACAATTCGACTCAACAATCGTGTAGGAAATCCGATCCAGAAACTCCAACTCTCCTGCAATAAGTAGGAGGGAATTCTGAGAATTAATATCCGTTACCAACAAAGCAGCAATATACAGATCTTCTTTGTTTCGGAATTCCACCAAGGCCTCGAGTAGCGAATCCTTCTTTCCCAAAAAGTTCTCCATTCCTAATTCTTCAACTTGAGATACGGAGTAACGTAAATCGTCATCGCTGTAGAACTTTTGGTCTGCAGTAATCACTTCCTTCGGCTGATTGGATACGATAATGGATCCGGCGCTAAATATTACCTGAGAAAGCTCCTTTGATTGGACACCTGCGATCGATGATTTCTAAAATTTTAACTTCTGATGGCCCCTGGACGGCCTGCCCGACTTCATTATGATCGTCCAGGATAATCTTGGTTTTGGTGGGTCGTAGAAGGTCGGTTTTACTAAAGTCTCCTAACATCTTTTCCCCTTCACCTATGACAAAATAAATCGGGTTATTAATCATGGTCATTCTGCGTCGAACATCTTTGACCAACTCTTCAGGACTAAACTTCGAGATTTTGGTATCGATCATATCGTCGACCAAAGTAGCTGACCGAATGGTCCAAGCAGTGGTGGCCGAATCGAAAGGACTCACGATCAGGTTTACTCCCTTTTCTTTGGCTAGCTCGACTATCTCGGGGTCGACTTCAAGACCTCCCGTAATAACCAGTAATCGAACCCCGCTATAAATCGACTTGGACTGAATATCATAACGATCTCCAACGACGATAATACTTTGGTCAGGAAGTATTTTTTCATCGTCGGTAAATTTACCATAGGAGCGAATATCCATGGCTCCGACACGGACAAACATTCCTTCAACCTTTTCAGGTTCGTTGATACTGAGGATTTCAGCATTTGTGGCGTTAATGATCGCCTGCACGGAAGTGACTACTCGACGCATTGAGCGAGGCTCGCGAATCTTTGGAACGAAAAACTCTCCCATTTCAAAAATTGATACCAAGTCATGGACCTTACCGTTGCTTTCAACTACAGGGAGAGCTCGCACATCAAATTCATCGATTACCTCCAATGCCTCGATACAGGTTGCTCCCGGCTTAATGGACCGAACATCTGTGATCATAATGTCCCTCAACGAGGGGTTAAGTCGCCGATGAACTTTGGCAATGGCGATTTAAATTAATCTAGAATTACGTCTATTCGAGCGTTTGAATTACCGCAACGGGCTGCGACATAGTCGTTCGATTCGGTGAATTGATTTTTAAAATCTGCATAGGCAATCGCTGAACGGATTGAATCTGCATCCGGATTCTTATGGCCAATGACATATATAGGTTCAGTCATAATGGTAATGTGGCTAGAAGCCGAGCGTCCTTGTAATGGTGGAAATCTTAATTTCCAGAAACACCTTCTTTGCCATTAAGCAGGCTTTTGTCAGGATCTCCAAAGAACTGAGCGCCCTGGGAGATTGATTGAAGTATAGAGTTTGCTGATTTTCTTGTAATAGGATTGGTCAGCTCTCCGCTAATATTATTGAACCATTCGACATGGCCATCGAGAAACGCAATATGACCGCCATCGGCTCCATACGGAGGCTCAGGTTCCATGTGGGATCGGCGCAGATGAGAGGGTGACACTGGGTGCCCACCCTGTGAAGTCGCGAATCAAGCCATGAACGCTTGGGGCTAGGCATCCATGCTCGCAACAGGATATTTGTGATCGATCCGGGCTAGCAAGGTGCCTCCATTTTATCGACCCTCCGAGCATGCCGCCCTCCTTCAAACTCTGTTTCTAGAAACGCTTTGATTCGATGATATGCCTGTTCGTCTGTCGTGTGCTTCCCGGGGAGTACCAGCACATTGGAATTATTGTGAAGACGAGTCATGCCGGCATCTTCATCATAGCCGACCAGAGCCGCTCGAATCCCCGGAAATTTATTTGCACAAATGCTCATTCCAATTCCCGATTTGCAGATAAGCACGCCAAAGTGAGCCTTCTCGTTTACTACGTCGTGGCAGACCTTTTGCGCATAATCTGGATAATCCACCGATTGTTCATTGAATGCGCCATGGTCGTTCACTTCGTGCCCCTCTTTTTTTAGGAAATCTACAATCTTCTGACGAATCTCTACACCACCGTGGTCCGTTCCTACACTGATCTTCATTCTGAACTAGGGAATTTTGTTTTTAGAAATTGAATAAGGCTTGGGATCGCTTCAACCATAGAGTCACGTGCGTTTTCATACTCGGTGAAACTCCCTCCGAAGGGATCGGGTATTTCTTTATCTTGAGCGTTTTCAAAAAACTCTCGCATCAGAAACAATTTGTTCTCGGCATTTTCTCCCAAGTAATAGTGGGCAGAATCAAGATGGCTGTGGGTCATTCCAAAAATTAAATCGGCCGATTCCAGCAATGATTCAGAAGCCTGTGTCGAGGAATGGTCATTCAGGTCAATCCCCACCTTTTTTAATGCGGCCAAAGAATTCGATGAAGCTGGGTAACCATTCCCAGCAGCAACACCTGCTGATCGAACATCTAGTTTATTTAAGGGCGCGCCTTCAGCCAACAGCGCATGCTTAACCAGTCGTTCTGCCATGGGACTACGGCAGGTGTTTCCGGTGCAAATAAATAAAAGAGTTCCTGTCACTGATTCGCTCAAATTACGTCAATAATGGACCTAATTGAGATATGCCATCCTGCAACTGTCAGCTTAAAAATCCAGGTCTTCCAATATAGGTGATCAAAAACTGCCTGGAAACCAGGTATCAGGTGAACAATTCTTAAGTGCCAGGAACAGATGGGTTATTTAACATAATGGCAGGTTCGAGTATCAGCCGTATAATGGGGTTGATGGACTCTCTCAAACTCTACTCTTGATTCTTTGTCTGTGAAATGCCGAGCTTGGCAGCTGAATGAAGATCTATTTCTTAGGTATCTGTGGGACTGCGATGGGCAATGTGGCCGTGTTAATGCAACGAGCCGGCCATGTTGTAGGCGGTTCGGATGTGGGGATGTACCCTCCAATGAGCACGGTTTTGGCGAAGGCGGGTGTAGAAATATTTGAGAGTTGGGATGAATCAAACTTAGTAAATTTTGGTCCTGATCTGGTAGTTATTGGAAATGCAGTTTCTCGAGAGAATCCAGAAGTGGAGTATTTACTTCGGACCAAGGATTTTCCTACCCTGAGTCTGCCTGAAATAATTGGACGCGAGCTACTGAAAGGAAGACCGCGTGTGGTCATTACCGGAACTCATGGGAAAACTACTACCACTGCATTAGCCGCCTGGTTGTTGAAGGAAGCGGGGAGAAATCCGGGTTGGCTTGTTGGCGGAGTTCCTTACTCCCTGTCTTCCGGGTCGGAACTGGGAGGTGAAAACAGTCCTTTTGTGTTGGAAGGAGATGAATACGATTCTGCATTTTTTGATAAGCGAAGTAAGTTTATTCATTACTGGCCCGATGTGTTGGTTATTAATAATGTGGAGTTTGATCATGCGGATATTTTCCGAGATCTGGCAGATGTTAAACGGACGTTTAATCACCTCATTCGTATTGTCCCTGATAATGGTGTGATTCTTGCCAATGGTGATGATCCGGTGATCCGTGAATTACTTCCTGTTAGTTGGACGAAAGTCCGCTTTGTTGGTTTAGGTGAGAACAATGATTTTGTCATTTCAGACTTCGAGGAAACTTCTGGACGTAGTCGTTTTTCACTGTTGTTGGAATCGGGTGAGACCGTTTCTTTTGAAACGAGATTAAATGGAATCTTCAATGTTCGTAATATGGCTATGGCACTTCTCGCAGCTGCGTTTGTTTCTGATCGTGCGAATCCAGATTCTTTTATGAAAACGGCAGACCTAAGCGATTATCGAGGGGTGGCTCGTCGACAGGATGTACTTTTTGAGTCGAATGAACTTAAAGTAATTGAGGATTTTGCGCATCACCCTACAGCCATTCGGTTGTGCCTGGAGTCTTATAAAAATTGTTACCCTGAGTATGAGTGCGTCGCTGTTTTTGAGCCACGGAGTAACACCTCGGCAACTAATGTGCTTCAAAAGGAATTTACCGAATCACTCGCCTTTGCCGATCGAGTTTTGATTGCTCCGGTACATCGTGGAGAAGCCTACACGGATGAGACACGGATTGATTCGAATGCTATGGTGAAATCACTTTCGACAGAATGTCTGTCGGCAAGTGCTTACCATGCTAAAGAGGAATTGTTTGAAGAGCTTGCTTCGATGGATAGCGCTGTGAAACGATTGGTATTACTCTTTACAAATGGGTCGTTTGGAGAGCCACTGAATGAATATTTGCGGGTTCTAAAAAGCAAATAAATCCGAGGGTTTCGGCTGACCTAAAGCCCATGAGGTAGAACCTCGTTTGCAAATCAAGCCTTGCTTACAATACCTTAAACAGGACTTTTGAATTCCGTTGGCTTGCTTGCAATCGTTCTGCGCGTATTGGAGGGAGATCGTCTATGGTTCCTTCTTTGAAACCACATTTTTGGGTAAAGAATGCGAAGGTCTGAGTGCTTAAAGCAATCAATTGAGTTGCACCCTTTTTTAGGGCTTCCTCTTCAGCAAACTTAACGAGCTTTTGAGCCAGACCTTTGCCGAGTTGCGATTGCTTTACGATGAGGGATGCAAATTCGAACGTTTTCGAATTAGCAAATGAAACCAAGCTCCCACATCCTAAAATGTAACCATCGATTTCGTAAACAAAGTAGGAGTCAATTTTTTCTTCAATTTCGCGCAGCGAGCGGTGAGCAAGTTCTTCCGTTTCGGTTGGATCGCGAGTCAGATCAAAAAGGTTTTGTGAATCGGACGTTCTGGCCCAACGAATCTTTTGATATTCGTGGTTATAGAAAAGTGTACCAACCCCAACTGAAGAAAAGATTTCATTGAGCAGGCTATCCGCCTCCAAGCCGTCGAGAATGTGAACCCGAGCCACTCCACCGTCCAAAGCTCGCAAGGCATATTTGCATTTTCTTTGCATGGCTGGATCAAGCGTAGTTTCGTTTTCCTTAAACACTGCTCGCAACTGCTCCGTTTCCAAAGCGCGGTAAAAGGTTTTATTAACAGTTAAGCCACTTTGAGAAGTTATAAATAGAATTTTCGAAGCTGAAATGGCTACGGCAACTTCTGTTGCCAAGTGATCGGAATCAAGTCTTAAACAATCGCCGCCACGATCAAAAGCGATAGGAGAAATCACGGGCACCATATGGTTTTTCAATAGCTGCAAAAGAGCTTCGGTGTCCACTTTGTCGACCTTACCTAAATTGAGTTGATCCTCTCCTTTGATAATCCCAACTGGTGTTGCTCGGACTGCGTTAGTGGTTGCACACTTAATGCCCATTTTTGTGAGCCCTTGCATAATAAAATGCGAAAGGTTTCCGGCTGCTTTGGTTGCCAGTGTCAATGTTTCATCATCCACGACCCCGGTACCATGCACATCTGAAATAGAGCTTTTATTCTCCTCGGCGAGGTTTCTCAGTGGCAGTCCAATTCCGGAAACTAAAATGATTTTGATATGTAGGTTTCTTAGTACAGCTATATCCAACAACAGATTGTTAAATAATGGGTCCTCAACGATACGACCATCGACTGAAATAACAAAGGTCTGGTTCTGAAACATGGGGACATATTTCAGAATGCCCCGCAGATCGGTTGGTTTGATTTCTGAAATGGATTCTGTTGTCGAATCAGCCATATTATTTGAACCTCCAATAGGTATAAATAGCTAGGTAAATGATGGTAAAGAGTATTACCCACCGCATCGGCCATGGTTTCTTTGGCTTCTTGGCTTCAGTGGTTTCTTGCTGGGAATCAGCGGTTTGAGACTCTTTCTCCATGATGCGCTGTCATTAAGGGTGTGCATGCAGCAGGATCAACTCATTTCTTCGAAAAGCATACTTGGTAAAATTTTTAAGAAATGGTCGATTCTCCGTTGACGCACTCATTATGTAACCTAGGATTTATTCCTGTATTCTGCTGTGAGCGAAGTGCAACGAACGCCTTAATCCTTTAGTTCTTTATGACGGGAGTTTGACCCTTTGAAATGGCTGTCAGGCCGTAAATCGGAAGACAAAATTTTTAGAGGAAAGCACCCACCTTATCATCAAAGGCCACAAGGCAACTGAGGCACACGCCACTTGAGTGGATACAACATTGCCCCTCCGGGGGCTTTTTTCTGTACGAATATCAGGAACCTTCTCTTTCTCGTCGTCCAATTGTAAAAATCGTGCGAAGGAATCATTCTGATTCGTTCTTCTAATACCGCTACGAATACTAGCTTTTCTTAATTAGGTGTTTTAACAAAGCCAGGATTTTAACTTGTGCTTAAACAGCAGGCGGAACTTCTTTCCTCGCCTATCTCTTTTGATGGGTTACGAGAAATGTTTGGGTTTTCCAAGTATTAGAGGGAGGAAGGGCCGCCTGGTTGTTTGACGGAGAGAGTCCTGCAGAAGTCGTTAAAAACTGACGCTTCCTAATAGCCGACGATTTGTATTCCCCATTTTGAGGCGGATTTTAATACCTGCTCTTTTTCGAGAATAATTGTCTTATTGGCTTCCAGGTAGGCATGTTTAATTCCTACCTCTTGCATAACTTCCAACGTACGCATTCCAAATACCGGGACATCAAAACGATAGTCCTGGCCGAGTTTCACGGTTTTGATAAAGATCAGTTGATTGGTTTGAAATGAACCGGCTCTTTTCAACATGCGGTCAGTTCCTTCGAAAGCTTCTACAGCGACTACCGTTCCTTTTCTTATTACCACTCCCTGACCAATGTCGAGGCGGGCAATTTCTTTAGCGATTTCAATTCCATGCTCGATGAACTCCGGACGTACTTTATTTCTAATAGCTGTCATCAGACCATGGCTAGCCATTTGATCATCGAGAAATGCCCGTGCATCCAGTAACTCAATACCAATGTTCGAAATCTCATTGGAAATTGCCGTAAAAATGGTGTCCGCGTTTTTCTCCTTCAATTTGGCAAGCAATGCCACGGCTTTAAGATCCGGGTGTAAGCCTTTGAACAACCGACCCGGGGTAATCTGACCAGCCATTAATGCCCATTTGACGTTATAGGATTTCATCGTTTTCAGCATTTTTCCGAGTTTGCCGACCTTTATGCGAACACGTTCTTCGTCCGGGTAGGAGTCGTAAAGGCTATCGCGGGTTTCACCCTCGTAAGCGACCAGGGACGTACGAACGCCCAAAGAGCGCATGCGTTGAGCAATAAGCTCTGGATATAATTCCTTGCCTGCGATTAAGCATATACCGTCCTCTGGCTGAAAACCTTTGGGAAGAAACTGTGATAGGGCATCTGACACTTGTGAGGATGTTTAAGATTTATAGGGCGGTGTCCAAAGAAAATTAAGTTTTCCGTCAGCTTTTACTTAATTGAGGATAAATCCGTGCCACTTTACGACAGCCACCTTCATTTGCAGGATCCTCGCCTAAAATCTGTGTTGGTCGAGATGTTGGACCTCTACGCAAATCTGGGAGTCCAACGTGTTGTGGTCAACGGTACAGAGGAAAGCGATTGGGAAGGTGTCGGTCAGCTTGCAGAGATGTTTTCATTTGTAAAACCAGCATTTGGCGTACACCCGTGGAAAATATTTGATCGATCACAGCATTGGCTTGGAAACCTTGAATATTGTATTGATCATTATCATGGATACGTCGGTGAGATTGGCCTGGATAGATGGATTGAGCACTACGACTTCAATGATCAGATAGAGGTATTCAAGTAACAGTTACAATTGGCAGCGCGGAGAGATGTGCCTGCAAGTATCCACTGTTTAAATGCTTGGGGTAAGATGTTGGAAATACTTGGAGAAGAATCGGTGCCTTCAAAAGGAGTTTTACTACATAGTTATAGCGGTTCCATCGAGATGGTTCCTCAGCTTGTTGAGCTTGGTTGTTACTTTTATTTCAGCGGCAATTTTTTGATGAAACACAAACGGAAGGCTAAGGCTACATTTCAAACTATTCCAATTGAGCGGATATTAGTTGAGACTGATGGGCCTTCTCAAATGCTGCCCGAAGGATTGATTAAATTTCCTCTGCCTGAAGATTCTGAAGGTAAACCTGTTAATCATCCCGGAAATATAGGCGTCGTCTATGAAGGTTTGGCTAAGATTCTGGATCAACCGCTTGATCAGTTCGAAACTCAAATTGCAAAGAACTATGAGAAACTGTTTGGGGAAGTCCGGGTAGAGGAGCAGGCAACCTAACCCCGATCGATCGCAAATATCCTACTACGAACCTGGATGCGGGCTGTTATGGTTGATTCCTAAGAATTGGCCTTACGTAGGACAATTTCGATGGCTTTGGCCGCGGCTTGGAAGCCAAATGTGCCGGTAACAAAACTGGCGGTGCCGAATCCAGTATTACAATCCAGTTTGAGCTCTGCATTGACTGGTTTCTTACTGCACAGATTTCCTTCGTTATCAGGATATTGAGGCATTTCAGAAGAGAAGATGCAGGGTATTCCCCATGATCGTTTTATATTACGCGAGAATCCGAAGTCTTTTCCTAACTACTGACATCAGTGGGTCGTTAAAAGTTTTGGTGATATCTGCTACTTGAACTTTGGTTGGATCTCTTAGTCCACCAGCGCCGCCTGTGGTAACTACCGGGATTTTTAGGGAATTACATCGCGCGAGTAACAGGCTTTTATTTTTTCGGTCATCTATCGTATCAACCACACAATGAAAGTCGCCTTTGAGAAGTGTATCGGCAGTCGATGTGGTGAAAAACTGATTTTCTCCAACGACCTCGCATTCTGGGTGAATGGACCGAATTCTGCGCGTCATAGCTGAAGTTTTCATATGCCCAACCGTTTTGGTTTCGGCATGTACCTGTCGGTTAGTGTTGGTAACACAAACTTCATCCATGTCGATCAGGGTCAGCTTTCCAATCCCCGATCTGGCTAGAGCTTCTGCTGTCCAGGAACCAACGCCTCCAATGCCAATAATTGCTATATGCGCATTCGAGAGAACTTTTGTCTGTTCCCTACCATATAGGCGCTCAATTCCACCAAATCTTTCCTTAGTGTTTTCCATCCAAGTTTATGTTTTAAGATTTTAATCATGAGGGATTCATCGATTTGCAAAACAATTTTGAGCCAAGCCGCATAAATATCCTTTCAAATGACAATTCTAAAAAGGTAGATCCGAGTCCGCAATTGGGCCTTTAATTTTGTGGCGTGGCAAAGAGCTTGTCCCATCCAACGTCTTTAATCTGCGCCTGCCAAGTGGAAGACGTCCATTTGTACAGTTCAGGGTATTTACCGTTTACAAAGCAAATGGCTCTGCTGATAGTTTTCTTCCTATGGACTGGCTGTTTCCGGTAACTACTTTTATCACAGGTGTTCTCTTGAGTGGTGTCGTTATTTTTTTAATACAACGCTCTGACAAACTACTCTTAACTGAGCGGGTGCGACTCAAGGATGAGGAGCTCGAAAAACTAATTCGAGCTTTCGATACGGTCAAAGAAAAACAACAGTCTTTGCTTGAGCAACTGAATGTAGCCAAGACCGAAGCAAATACGCTTGAAACCCGCTTGGAAGGTGAGCGGAAAAGTCACCTTGAAAAGGAACAAGTCTTTGAGGATTTGGAAAAACGATTCTCGGATGTCTTCAAGGCCTTGTCAGGAGATGCTCTGAAACGGAATAACCAGTCATTTCTCGAACTTGCGAAGGAGCATCTCAATACCCAACAAGTAAAGTCTAAGGGGGAATTGGATCAACGTAAGCAGGCTATCGAATCCTTACTCAAACCGATAAATGAATCGCTTAAACAATTTGGGGAAAAAGTAGGAGAGATAGAAAAAGCACGGGTTGGAACCTACGAAGCCTTAAAGGAACAAGTAATCTCTCTCGCTGAAGGTCAAATTCGTTTGCGATCTGAAACCACGAACCTTTCTCGTGCTTTGAATACACCACGTGTGCGCGGAAGTTGGGGCGAAATTCAATTGAAGAAAGTCGTGGAGCTGGCTGGTATGCTGGAACATTGCGACTTTGATCAGCAGCAAAGTACAAACCGCGAAGATGGATCCCGTGCTCGGCCTGACATGATTGTAAATCTTCCTGGAGATAAGAAAATCATCATTGACGCAAAAGCACCGCTTGAAGGTTTTCTTGCGGCATTGGAAGCTGACAGCAAGGAAGACAAAGAAGCTCGGATGAAAGATCATGCACGGCATATTCGAGCCCATATTAAAGATTTGGGCAGCCGTGCTTATTGGGAACAATTTGAAAACACTCCCGAGTTTGTCGTTTTGTTTTTACCTGGTGAAAGTTACTTTAGCGCAGCGTTAGAAGTTGAGCCGGGGCTTATTGACGAGGGCGTTCAAAACAAAGTGATTCTCGCTACACCCACCACGCTGATCGCATTACTTAAGGTAGTTGCATATGGTTGGCGTCAGGAGAACCTCGCTTTGCAATCGCGTGAAATCAGCAAGCTTGGCAAAGAAATTTATGAGCGTGTATCTGACGTGGCTACCAACTGGGTTGCTGTTGGGAAAGGACTGAAGTCCGCTGTGGAAAACTACAATAAAGCGGTTAACAACCTAGAAACGCGTGTGTTAGTTTCCGCACGAAAGCTTCAAGAGCTACCCATCGAGTTATCGAAGAAAGAAGTTAGTGAAGCTCCGGTCCTGGAAGTGGTACCTCGCGCATTGAAATCTCCAGAATTGGAGGACAAGTAGTTGAGATTGTTAGTTGCGGAGGATTGCTGGTTGGAATATTTTGACCAAAATTAAGTCTGATTAGACGTAAGAACCTATTACTCCATACTTCGACTATCGCTGATTTTCAGTATATCCCTGACCTTTAGCGACGTCTTCTCAGCTTCCGGAGATCCCGAGATCGAATTTCGGAGTCCGTCTAAGGAAATATCCGAGATCAGCCAGCAGCCTTGGGTGCAGCTCTTCAATCCCGACCCAACCCGGAGGCGATTATTGAAACTCGAGATGGAGAACCAGGTTCCTATGGAATATCTGGCTAGAGAGGAACTTCAACTGGGCGGCTTTCATCTGTTTGCCGATACGCGGGCGAGGAGTAGGCGTTTATTTGCAAAAGTTGTCTCGATTGTTGAGATTTATACCGGTGTTGAGACTTTCCCTGTTGGCCTACCAGATTCGCCAATTATTCTTCAAATTCAATGGTCTCCCAATGGAGAAGAATTGGCATTGTTGCTCGAAGCAACGTCCAAAACAGAGTTGTGGCACATAGACCTAGAATCGGGGAAGGCGACTAAGTTAAGTGAGCTAGCCATTCATGCGGGAATGGATCACGCGATTTATTGGGCTAGCGATAGTCTGTCCATCATCGCAAAAACGGTTCCGAGTGATCTGGGTCTGCGACCGGTGCCTCCTAAGACTCCGAAATCCGCGATTCTTCGAGAGACATCCGATGAAGCTCTGCCAGCTCAAACGCATCAAGGTGTTTTAAGGACACTCTATGATGTGGAAATGTTCGAATACTTTTTCAAATCGCAGATTGTTCGGATTGGGTTGGATGGCAGTGAGACATCTATTGGAGAGTCAGGTATATATTGTTATTTTAGAGAATCTCCGGATAGTAATTACATGGTGGTTGAACGGCTTGTAAAGCCGTGGTCATTTTTAGTGAACCAAGAGCAATTTGCTTATGACATTGAGATTTGGGACCTCAAGAGAGGAGACACTCATGAAGCGGTTTCCTCTCCTGTTGCCGAGTATTTACCTTATGGTGGCGGATCCGTTCGGAGAGGGGTTCGTGAATTTCAATGGCGGTCCGACAAGGCTGCCACTTTGGTTTGGATTGATCGGAAATTGAGTTTAGTGGCGTTTAATCCTTCAGATCCTAAACAGAGCCATCGACGTTTACTTCAATATGAATTTGGTGATCGTTATCGGCATCCAGGGCTACCATTACTTTCTTATAATAAATATGGGTTTCCGATCATAACAACGGACGCTTCTGGTGAGCATATTTTTTTATTAGGTGAAGGCGCTTCATTGAAGGGATATCGACCGTTTCTAGATAGATTTAATATAAATACAAAACGTAAGAAACGCCTCTTTCGGTCGGACGATAATTTTTACGAAAATGTCGTTTCCGTTTTAGATCCTGATAAAGGTGACCTGCTGGTAACCAGGGAATCGATTCATACTCCTCCCAATTACTTTGTTTGGAACCCCAAGGAGAAATTTCATAAGCCCCCCACCTGGGAAGAAAATCCTTTTACTAAACTTGAAACTGTCGGTCGCCAACAATTACGATACAAACGAAAAGATGGAGTAGCGCTGACCGCCGAATTGTATCTGCCTCTCGGGTACGATAAAAAGCGAGATGGACCACTTCCTACGCTTGTGTGGGCCTATCCTCGAGCGTATCAAAGTGCAAACAATGCCCAGTCAGGTAAATAAGTCACCAAACCAATTTGTGGATGGTCGTTGGAATCGACCAGTTATCTGGGCGCTTCGAGGGTACGCGGTAGTCGATACCCCAGCTATTCCAATTGTTAGAGGTAAAAGAGGAAATCCCAACGATAGATTTATTCCGCAGTTAGTCGATTCGGCCAAGGCCCTGGTTGATGAATTGGTGAGTGAAGGTATTAGTGAAAATTGGGCTATCGCGATTGGCGGGCACAGTTATGGAGCATTTATGACTGCATACTGATTTGTTCTGTGCAGGAATTGCCCGAAGCGGTGCGTTTAATCGAGCACTGACTCCGTTTGGATTTCAATCCGAAGAACGAAGCCTATGGCAAGCGCCACGCGTATACTTGGGTATGTCGCTTTTTTTAACAGCTAGCGGAATCAACTAACCCCTCTTGCTTCTGCATGGTGAAGAAGACGAAAACCCTGGTAGCTACACCATGCAGAGTGAACGATTGTTCCACGCACTCAATGGACTGGGTCATTCTGCAAGGTTGGTAATATTAGCGAATGAAGGTCACACGATTCGAGGAGATAAATCTATTGAGCATGTACTTTGGAAAATGGAGCGTTGGTTAGAACTCAATGTGAAAGGGAAAATTTATCCACCTTCCAAACCCGCGATTTCCGATTTGAATGTTATGAACGTATCGGAAGGCGCCGCAGAGAAATCCGAAGAAAATTAGGAATACGAATAGAAAGAAGTTTTGATAAAACTTACCCTAAGCAGATTTAGATTTCTGAAATTCAGCGTAGCCAAGTATCTTTGCTGTTACGTTGGCTAGTCCATTTCTTCGATTACTGGAGAGGTGTTGAGTGATCCCTACTTCAGATAAAAATACAGGATCTACACTCAAGACATCTTCGGGCGTGTGCCCGCTGTATAAGCCGCAAAGTAAATGGGCTACACCTTTAGTTATAGGGGAATCTGAATCGGATCGATAGTAGCAGTGTCCCTCTTTAAATTCTGGAATCAACCACAAGTTGGACATGCAGCCTTCGATTCGAAATGCCTCGGTCCTATATTCTTCAACTAAGTTTTCAGCTTTCTTCCCTTTTTCGATCACATAAGCAAACCGCTCATAGGAGTCGTCGAATAGTGACATCTCTTCGATAATGCGGTCTCTTTTTTCCAGAATAGTCATGGTATTAAAGTCGAAGAAAGCGAATGAACCTTTCCCAGAAGCGCAAGACTACATTTAAATTACTCCAGAAAGACGGATTCGTAGCCAGATTTTAAGCGTCCGCGAGCAGTAGGTCTACAACGCCATATCTGAGACTGTGGTAACAATGGTAAAACTGTGTTACTCCGGTCCATCGACCTAGCGTTAGCAGGGCCAAAAGCGTAACTGGAAAAACATCTGCTCGGTTGGGAGGCAATTTTGGCATTCGCAGCCTTTGTTCCAAGTTGTAACTCGAGGCCTCATCGAAGATGGATTGAAGATCACCCACTGTAAGGTAGGGACTACTGGTTTCTAGCAATTTTCCCTTTCGGTGAGCTAGTATAGCTCGGCAAGCAACGTAGGTGCCGCCAGCTCCAACAACTAACGCATTAGCTGCATCTTCGAGTTCAATATTCAGGCTGGTGACATGCTGATGGACCGAATCAATCACCCTCTGTTTTTCTGACTTTCTGAGTGGTAAAGAAGCATCTTTGACGTGTTTTTCAAGGAGCCGCACACCGCCTAGAGGCAAACTCCTGGCAACTTGGATTTCACGATTCTTTAGGTAGATGCATTCTACGCTTCCGCCACCCATATCAAAAATCATAATTTCTTTTTGTTTTCCAAGCGCTGGGTCAGTGAGAACTCCCCGACCAATCAACCTTGCTTCTTCTTCTCCAGAAATTACGTCGATGGGATGTCCTGTTTCTTCATGGACTCGGGATTGAAACTCGGACCTGTTGCTTGCATCCCTCACCGCACTGGTGGCGACAATTCTTGTATGAGCAGGATTGTGTTGCTGCATCTCCCGATACAACTCGCCGATAACTTTGACTGCCTGGACCATGCTCTCCTCGGTCAAGGTCGGGTTGGCTTTACTGATCCCTTGGCTGATACGTGTTTCGCTGGTTCTTTGGGCGATTGTTTTTAAGCCGTCTGGTGTTTTTTCAACCACCAACATTTTTAAGGTGTTACTGCCTATATCTAGAGCTGCAGCTCTTGTGCATAGAGGGTTGTTCATCTTCAAAGTTCAAATTTTCTGGGAGCAATTACCACGACGAATTCGCCTTTTGTTGATCGTTGTTTGACTGATTCGATTACTTCGCTTGCGGGACCGGTAAAAATAGTTTCATGCAATTTAGTTAACTCTCGAGCCACGCAAATCACCCGGTCGGGTCCGAGTATTTCGAGGAAGTTATCGAGGAACTTTAGAATCCGATGATTCGATTCGAAAACAACCTGAGATCTCGATGAATCATTGATCGATTCAAAAAAGCGTTTCCGCGCGGCGGACTTAGAGGGCAGAAATCCAACGTAGGTAAATGAATCTGAAGGAAGGCCAGAAACCGAAAGCGCAGCTATTACGGCAGACGGGCCTGGTATGGGTGAGACAGTTAAGTTGCGTTTGCGGCATTCTCGGACAAGCCGAAATCCAGGATCGCTCACGGCTGGTGTTCCTGCATCCGATATCAACGCTATTGAAGACCCAGCTTCAATTTTTACGGCCAACAAGGACGCTTGATGAAGTTCGTTATGTTCGTGGTAGCTAACGAGCGGCTTCTTAACCGCATAATACTTGAGAAGTTTTCCTGAAGTTCGCGTATCTTCGCACGCAATAAGGTCGCAATTGTTAAGTATCTCAAGTGCCCTTGTTGAAAGGTCTCCCAAGTTACCAATTGGTGTAGCTACAAGATATAGGCCTGAAGCTAATGGGAGTTCTCTCCTTTCACTCTGGGTCATATCGGCTAATCAAGCGCCAGGATTTCCTACACCAGGTAATTGATTTTCCCAGTCTGCTGGACGGCTCCAGGGGATGGAGGTATCGTAAGGGCTTTTTTCCTTACAACCGGTCAACATAATGAGGCCGGTTGCAGTGACTATGATGGCTAAGATGATGCGAACGATTTTCATGATTCTAAATTACAATTCCAAGTGAGCAGTATCTCCGATTTGAATATCTGGAACACTTAAACTTTTCCCAGTGTTAGTAGAGGAAAGTATCTGGGCAATACTGAAATCATTTGTGATTTGAGTAAGATTTACCAAAGCGATATTTTGCTGATTTCGGCGGATAGTAAGGGTTTGGCCCTCTGCTGCTCCCAATTTTCTGCCGTAACTTATGATGGCAAAAGAGCCGTCGGGTCTGATTCGTATGACTTCACCTACAGGAGCCAAGCTCTGAAATACAGGGTTTTGCGCTGGCCGAGTTGGTCTTTCTCTAGCAGTTGAAGCTTGAGGTTTCGGGGTCAGTGACTTTTTGAGTGTCGTGTTTTCTGCTTCCAGTTCAAGAGCTCTGGACTGCAGTTGATTTAGTTGTTCGCGCCAATTCTGAGGAGGAATAGATGCTTTCAGTGAATTGACCCGTCTTTGAAAATCTCTATTTGCTTCGTTGAGTCTTGTAATTTCGATTTCCGATCGTTCTCGAGCGGCATTGGTTTCGTTTACTTGTTGCGACAAAACATCCAATTGATCTTTGTAACCAGCGGGTTTGATCTCTGCTTCTTTAGTCAGTTTAGTCAGCTCGCCGCTTCAGCCTTGGTAACTCGTGTTTGTAATGCAGCGGATTCTTTAAGTTTCGCCTGAAGTGCTATTCTCGATTGATTGAGATTATTATTCAGTCGTTCTTTTTGGGATCGAACTTGAAAGAATAGGAACCCTGAAGTTACTACCGCCAGCAAGGTAATGATTCGCAGCAGTAGGGATATATTCATCAGGAATAATATGAAACCGCCAAATTAGGTAAGCCCAAATTTTGATTCAACTCCAATGCCATTTTGCTCGATACCTCTCGAAGGATTAGCAGCGATATGTTCCAAGATTTTGTAGATTAACTCCGTTTGCTCCGTTTGATTTATCGCTTCAGCAATAGCTTCCACGGTGAAGCTGTTTCCTTGGTTGGAGTCCAGATAGTCGACAACTGATTTCTGAAGATCGATTATCCCAACAGCAGCTTTCTTTCCTGCCTCAACTCCTGGTTGATGGTAGGCATTTACACCTATCAAAGAAGCGTACAATCCCACCGCGCGTTCGTAGAGGGCAATGAGCATTCCGACTGAGAATGGGTTAATTTCATGGACGGTAATCGAAATGGATTGGCGTCCATTTTCGTGGAGCGCGGAACGAGTCCCAAGTAGAAACCCTTTTAAATAATCTCCTGCGGTGATGCCTTCCTCTACTTCTAGTTCGGGTTGATCGCGGTCTTTGAGGACTTCGATAAATGTTACAAAGAAATTAGGGACACCTTCGCGGAGCTGTTGGATGTAGGCGTGTTGATCTGTAGAGCCTTTGTTTCCGTAAACGGCTATACCTTGGTTCACGACATTTCCCTTTAGATCCAACTCCTTGCCTAAGGACTCCATGATTAATTGTTGAAGGTATTTTGAAAACAGTTGCAGCCTGTCTTTGTATGGAAGAATCACCATGTCCTTACTTCCTTTCCCCTCAGTAGCATAGAACCACATCAATGCGAGAAGCGCGGCAGGATTGTTGGCTGTCTCAGTGCTGCGTGTCACCGCGTCCATGGTTTTTGCTCCTGCTAAAAACTGATCAATATCAATGCCTTGTAAGGCCGCGGGAATCAATCCCACTGCTGCCATTTCACTCGTTCGTCCGCCGACCCAGTCCCACATGGGAAACCGTTTTAGCCATCCTTCTTCGGTGGCAACTGCATCGAGCTTTGACCCTTCACCTGTAATGGCCATGGCGTGCTTTGCAAAATCAAGGTCTGATTCCATGTATGCACGTTGGGCTTCCAGCATACCATTGCGTGTTTCCGGAGTGCCTCCGGATTTTGAGATAACCACACACAAGGTTTCGCCCAGTTCAGAACTGAGAGTTGCCAAGGTTCGGTCGATTCCGTCTGGGTCCGTATTGTCAAAGAAGTAGAGTGCCAATTGATCGCCGTCGGGTTCTCCTAGTGCCTGTGCCACAAATTGGGGACCTAAAGCTGAACCACCAATTCCAATAATCAGGCAGTTCTGAAATGAACCTGTTTGGCCTTCGATTTCGCCCGTATGAATTTTTTCAATGTAGGATTTTATAGCTTCAAGCGTTTCGCTGATTTCATTTGATATGCACTCAGATGGCGCAAGCTCGGGAGCCCGTAACCAGTAATGGCCGACCATGCGATTTTCATCAGGATTTGCTATTGCACCTTTTTCCAAAGCTTCCATAGCCTTGAATGCATCCTGGATCGCCGGTTCCATGTTCGGAAGGAAATCGTCGGCAAAATCCATCCGACTAATATCCATCGCGAAACCCAGGTCCGGGTTGTTATAATAATACTGCTTAAAGCGCGACCAACTCATAAAAAATTGAAAAGTTTTGTACCGAAGTATTGATTACAGGTCCTTATCGGTGACGGCACCGAAAGAAGCCGAAGTAACTGTCTTTGCGTATTTTGCGAGAATGCCTCGTTTGACCGGTGAGCCGGATGGCTGGTAATTTTCCAAACGATTTTCAAGTTCTTCATCTGAAATGAGAAGTTGAATGGTATTTTTCTCTGCGTCGATTTCGATTTCGTCTCCATCTCTTACCACTCCGATCGGACCACCTAATGCGGCTTCTGGAGTTATATGGCCTACATCAAATCCGTGGCTTCCGCCTGAGAAGCGGCCATCAGTAATTAGCGCGACGTCCATGATTAGACCACGACCTGCAACCGCAGAAGTCGGTGAGAGCATTTCTCGCATGCCGGGTCCGCCAACAGGACCTTCATTGCGGATGACGACGATATTACTTTTTACCACATCTCCCTTTAGAATGCCTTGAAGGGCGTGTTCCTCTCCTTCGTATACCTTGGCGGTGCCTTTAAAATAGAGACCTTCTTTACCGGTGATTTTCCCAACGGCACCCGTCGGGGCAAGGTTGCCTTTAAGGATGCGCAAATGGCTTTGTGCCTTAATTGGATTATCCCAGTCGCGAACAATGTCCTGCCCTTCAGGATAGGGGGCAACGTCAGCTAATGTTTCAGCCATTGTGAGCCCGGAAACAGTGAGGCAATCGCCATGCAGCATACCTCGGTCGAGTAGCATTTTCATTAGCGGACGGATTCCGCCAATTTCAATTAGCTCGGACATAGTGACACGGCCAAACGGTTTAACATCGCAGAGTAGGGGAACGCGTTCACCTATTTCTTTAAAATCTTCCAGACTGAGATCTACTTCTGCCGAGTGAGCGATGGCCAGAAGGTGAAGGATCAAATTGGTTGAACCACCCAGCGCAATACAGGTGACGATAGCATTTTCGAAAGCTTTGCGAGTGAGGATGTCGCGTGGCTTGATATCTTTCTTTATCAAATTAAGAACTGCGACTCCTGCATCATAAGAGTCCATTTTCTTGGCGTCGGAAATTGCTGCCTGCGCAGAGCTGTTTGGTAAACTCATACCCAGGGCCTCAATCGCTGATGCCATGGTATTTGCCGTGTACATTCCTCCGCATGATCCAGGGCCAGGAATGGCGTTGCACTCAATCTCTTTGAGTTCGGCATCGTCCATCTCACCTCTGGCATGTTTTCCAACGGCCTCAAAGATATTTACAATATCGATGGGCTGTTCCTTGTGAATGCCAGGCATAATGGTGCCACCGTAGACAAAGACGGCAGGGCGATTCATGCGCGCGATCGCCATCAAGCAGCCGGGCATGTTTTTGTCACAACCACCTATGGCTACTAGTCCGTCCATTCCTTCTGCGCAAACGACTGTTTCAATGGAATCGGCGATGACCTCTCTCGAAACGAGAGAATACCGCATGCCTTTGGTTCCCATGGAAATTCCGTCAGAAACAGTAATGGTGTTAAATTCAACGCCCTTTCCTCCGGCATCGTCAGCTCCGCGGACCGATTCTTTGGCCAATAGATTGATATGCATGTTGCAGGGAGTAACCATGCTCCAGGTTGATGCGATGGCTACTTGAGGTTTTTTGAAATCTTCGTCACCAAACCCCACTGCTCTTAGCATGGAACGATTGGGTGCACGATGGTCGCCATCGACAACCATGGATGAGAATGGACGGTTTTTAGGATCAGAACTTGGATGATTCAAAGCTTGTAATACGTTTGGGTTTGAAATGCTTTTGATCTGCGAAATAGCAGTCTTTACGAATCGGCACTTTCGAAAATTTAATTTTAAACTACAACCTAAAAGGGGAAAGCAAACCGTGGTTTGCAAGGATTATGACCGAAGTCTCAACTCAGTTCAATTTGTGCAAAGTATTGGAGGCACTACTTTTCTCCACTTCCGAACCTTTGAGCATTAAAGATATTCAGGCTGTGATCAGCCGTTTTCACGATCAGGCCGAAAAAATTCGAGTGAAGTTGCCTGTGGAGGGAGATTCCGTTTTGGAAACACATTTGCCCTTTTCTGTTGAGCTGATGGATGAAGTTCCGGCCTTGATTACCAGTACTCAGATTCGAGAGGCTCTATCGACCATCTCTTCCGAACTTGTCGAAAGGGAGAGGGTATATGAAATACAGGAAACCAATATGGGCTTCCGACTCGTAGTGAAGTCTGATCATGGGTTTTGGGTGCAACTGCTTAGGGAGGATCCTAAGCCCATGCGCCTCAGTCAACCGGCTATGGAAACGCTGGCAATTATTGCCTACAGGCAACCGGTAACCCGTTCTGAGATGGAGTCGATTCGCGGTGTGGCGGTTGATAGCTCGCTTCAGAAATTAGTTGAGTACGAATTGGTTTATGTAATCGGTCGCGCTGAATTGCCCGGACGTCCAGTCCAATACGGCACTACAGATAAATTTCTGGAGTTCACAGGAGTTACCAGCCTGGATGAACTGCCTAGTACGGATGTGCTTTCGCCGATGCAGCTGGATGACTGGATTAATAAGGCTAAAGAGCCAGATCAACTAGGCGATTCAGATGTAGGTCTTCCTTCTAATGACGACGAAAATGTTGAAAACCAAGCTGCCTCAATCGCTACCGAGGAGGATCAGGAGGAATTGGATCTAAATTCACCGGACGACCCTATTTACGACGTTGCAGCGAATGAAGCCGGGGATGAAGAGGACGTGGATGAGAAAGCCAATAAAGGAGTCGAAGACGTCGTTTCGGATGAAGTTGTGATTGAAGAAGTTGATGAAACTACTAAACCTGTTGAAGAATAAATCACATTGTTAGATGAGCCTGGAAGAACATAGGAAACGTATCGATAGTCTCGACCGAGAGATTATTCAGCTTATTAATGAGCGAACTTCTATCGCTGCGGAAATCGGTAAGGAAAAGGCCGCTTCCGGAAAACCTGTCTTTGATGCTAAGCGTGAGGCGCAAGTGTTTGAGAAGGTGGTTAATCTGAATGAAGGCCCCATAGGAAATGATGCGCTTAAAGGCATTTACCGTGAAATCATATCGGGGAATTATGCGCTTCAACAATCGATTCGTATTGCTTACCTGGGACCCAAGGCGACTTTTACTCACCAGGCAGCTGTTAAACAATTTGGGGACAGTATGGAGTATCGTCCCATGGCATCCATCAATGACGTGTTTACTGAGGTAGATAAAGGGGAGGCCGCTTACGGAGTCATTCCGATTGAAAACTCAGCAGAAGGAGTCGTATTCCACTCTTTGCACTCCTTTGATATTCTTGTGGGTTCCGATCTTAAAATTGTAGCCCAGATCTTCTTGCCGATTAAACACAATCTGATTTCGCATTCCAAACTTGAGGATGTGAAAAAAGTTTATTCTAAAGACCAGGCTATTGCGCAGTGTCGTGGTTGGTTGCGACGTCATGTGCCCCAAGCGGAAACAATCGATGTGTCATCGACGGCCGAAGCGGTTAAAATCTCGGATAAGGAAGAAGGAGCCGCGGCTATAGCAAGTACGCTTGCTGCTTTGGAGCACGATGTGCCGATTATTGGCGATAGTATCCAGGATATGAACAACAATGTGACCCGCTTTTTAGTGATTGGTCGCAATAGTGAATCCTTTGACCGGGTCGGTGAGGGAAAAGATAAAACCAGTTTGGTTCTTTCAATTCCGGATAAACCGGGCGCGTTGCAACAATGCCTTGAACCGTTCAGTCGAAGAGGAATCAATTTGGTTAAAATCGAATCGCGCCCTTCAAGGATCAAAGCCTGGGAGTATTGGTTTTTTGTCGATGTGATTGGCCACATTACCGATGAACCTATCAAGGAAGTTATTGAAGAACTGGAAAAAATTTGTCCGATCGTAAAATGGCTAGGTAGTTATCCAAATGAGCCATGAGTCCGGATGATTGCACCTTAGCAATCAAAGTTGTTCCCAATGCCTCTAAAACCGAAATAACGGGATGGCTCGGAGACTCATTAAAGATTCGTCTGCAAGCTGCACCGCAGGATGGGAAAGCTAATAAGGCGCTTAAAGTTGAGAGAAAACAAATTTTACTGGAGTCCGGCCAGTTTTCCCCGCAAAAACGAATACGAATTATCGGGCTTAACCGCTCTGAAGTTTTAATCCTGTTCAAAATTAAAGATATTCATGGCTAACTCACCTTTAAGAATTGGTATCATTGGTGCCGGTGGAAATACTCGCTCACGACACATTCCTGGTTTCCAGGCTATAGAGGGTGTAGAAGTATATTCTGTTTGTAATCGATCAGTTGAATCCTCCCAAAAGGTGGCTGACGAGTTTGGCATCGGAAAGATTGCCGCTGATTGGCGGGAAATTATTGAGGATCCTGATATCGATGCTGTCATGATAGGCACCTGGCCAAATATGCATGCGGAAGCGACTATCGCAGCCCTTCAAGGAGGAAAACACGTGCTTACTGAAGCCCGGATGGCCCGGAATTTAAAAGAAGCTGAGGAGATGCTCGCCGTATCCAAGCAGCATCCGGAGTTGGTATCCCAAATCGTGCCCTCACCGTTTTCGCTGAATTTTGATAAGACGATCTTGCGGATGATTGAGAAGGGATTTCTTGGGCTTTTGTATGAGGTAATTGTTGAATTCAGTAATGGGATTTTGGCTGATCCAACGGCACCGTTTAGTTGGCGGCTTGATCACGAGAAGAGTGGGGTGAACACTTTGTTTTCGGGGATAATGCATGAAGCGCTCATTCGGTGGGTCTTAACAGATCCCGAATGGGTTATTGCGGATGGATTGATCGGGACGATGGCCCGTAAAAATGCCGAAACAGGTCAGCACCGGACGGTTTTGATTCCTGATAATCTTTCAGTGACGGCACGTTTTCCTCAGGGATTTAAAGCTACTTATTTGTTCTCAGGTGTGAGCTCTAGCGTCCAACGAAGTGAAGTTAGAATTTCTGGATCTAATGGTTCTCTTTGGTTGGACCTATCTGCAGGTAAGCTCTGGTTTTCGCCCACTAACAGCAATTCATATGAGGAAATTGAGATACCTCAGGACGAACGCGATGAATGGCGGGTTGAAGAAGATTTTGTAGCATCTGTTCGAGATGGAAAACCGGTTACACTCACCAATTTCGAAACAGGTGTTCGTTACATGAGGTTTAGTCAAGCCGTCTGGGACTCCTGGACGGATGGGAGTAAGAAGGTTTGGTTATAACCTAACGATATCCGAACCAATAAAAGAGAAATATAGTTAGAGCCAAAAAACCGAGAATACCGCCAAAGAACAGCACCAAACCCAGTCTAGGATCCATTTCTCTGCTTGAAGAGAACTGTCCGTACTGGGAAATGATTTGTTCAGCCATTTGTTCAGACTCCTCTTCTCCTTCTTCCTCGGGTGCTTCTACTTCCAGCGCTACGGCGGGAGTTTTAATCGGCGGAAAAGGAATGGCCTCAGTAGGTGATTCTAAATTCTCGGATTGGCTGTCTGTTTCAGGCGGAGTGGCGCTTTGGCCAGATTCGTTGGCAATCTCAAGCTCCAACCAACGGAGGTGTTCCTCAATTAGCTGTTTCTGGCGATTCAGACTGGAAAGACGTTCAGGCATGAAAAAAACCCGTGAGGTTAGTCACGGGTTTTGAAAGTGTCAGGCTGAAAGCTTTAGGCTGCTTCAGTTATAATACTTATTTTACGATGAGCCTTGTCGAATTTCACTTTGCCATCTTTTAAGGCAAACAGTGTGAAATCACGGCCGAGGCCCATGTTTTGACCGGGATGGTATTTTGTTCCGCGTTGGCGCATGATGATGTTACCAGCGAGTACCTTTTCTCCGTCATACTTCTTAACACCAAGCATCTTAGGCTTGCTGTCGCGACCATTCCGGGAGGTTGATTGTCCTTTTTTGTGAGCCATGATTAAGCAGATTTGATAGATTCAATCTTGATTACGGAAATTTCTTGGCGGTGCCCGCGCTTTCTTTCGTAGCCCTTACGGCGCTTTTTCTTATATGCGATGACTTTCTTGCCGCGTTTGTTTTCAAGCACCTTAGCGGAAACAGAAGCTCCGTCTACTAGTGGGGTCCCAAAAACGGCGTTTTCTCCTTCGCCGACAGCTAAAACTTCATTGATCTCGACATCGGATCCGGCTTCGGTATCGCAATACCTGTTCACCATGAGGATGTCGCCCTCAGTTACAGTGAACTGTCTGCCTTGTGTGCGTATGGTTGCTTTCATTTTTAAAAAACGCATAAGACTCCATTTCCTTCACGAAAAATCAAGTGTTTTTCCAGGAAATATTAAATCTCCTGTAAAGGACTAAATATATGTCTGAAAATCCTGTTGAAAAGATCGCAAAGGCTTATTTTGAGAGCGAATTAGTCGTTTCTCATTATGTTCGTGAAAGTCATCGGGTTGGGCTTTGGAATTCTGAAAAAGCACTTTTTTAAAATCGATTTTCAAAGGACGAGCATTTGTTAGATCTCGGATGTGGCACAGGAAGGATCGCCTTTGGGTTGGAAGCGTTAGGATTCACCCATGTCCAAGCTGCCGATTTCTCAGCAAACATGATTGAGTCCGCTCAATTAATAAGGGAAAGCGAACAGTCCCGAATTTTATTTCGACAGGCTGACGCACGAAACTTGCCTTGGCCCGACAATTATTTTCAAGGCGTTATTTTTGGATTCAATGGTTTTTTCATGATTCCGGGCGAGATAGAACGTCTCAAAGCCTTAAAAGAAATTCATCGAGTTTTAAAACGCGGCGGAACTTACATTTTCACGGGGCATGATCGAAAATTTTCGAATCAAAAGGATCATTGGACCGAAGAGGAGCTTCAATGGAGGTCCGGTAAAGAGGACAAGCGAAAGGTCGATTTTGGAGATGTGCTTGAATCGACCGAACTGGGATTAATGTACATCCATTCCACAAGCGAAGAACAAACAGAATTACTGTTGAGAGAGGTAGGTTTTGATTCAATTCAAACTTATCTTCGGCAGGAATTAGGAAATGAAGGATATGCTGTTCGACGGTTTTCTGACGAATGCAGATTTTGGTTAGCAGTTAAAAGCTAGACCGTTTCTCTAAGGTTTTAAGTAATTGGATTTCGTACTCAAATGACTTTGTGACCTATTTTGAGGTAAAACTATACATTTCATGAAAGTCTTTTCATGCCTCAGTATAAGGGAATCCCCCAGCTGCTTTTAGGATAAGAATATATTTTCAGAACGATGCCTGTTTTTAAAGGTATTAATGTAGGGGTATGGTACAACAGACACATCGGTTACACTTTATTACTTTCATTTAGGGTTCGGTGTGTCGAGGGATTTTGGATGGTGAGGGGCGATGTAGGCCGTAGGCCG
>Ga0114999_10001882_pt1 | contig 28499 bp, 13 predicted proteins | sample ArcticOcean_MG_C_3_FD_89820 | JGI IMG/M metagenome (GOLD analysis project Ga0114999, IMG submission 89820) | Marine microbial communities from western Arctic Ocean - ArcticOcean_MG_CB8_126 | ecosystem: Environmental > Aquatic > Marine > Oceanic | place: Arctic Ocean: Canada Basin | collected...
GACCACCTGAATGCCCTTGCCGCCGCCACCGTGCACGGCCTTCAGCAGCACCGGGTATCCGACCATGTCGGCGATCTCTGCGGCGCGTTCGGCCGATGCGACGACGCCGTGACTGCCCGGCACAACCGGCACACCAATACCGATTGTTGTATTGATCGCGTTCGACTTGTTGCCCATCGTCTCCATGCTGGTGACGGGCGGACCGATAAAGTTGATGCCGTGCTGCCGAATCAGTCGCGCGAAATTCGGGTCCTCAGACAAGAAGCCGATGCCCGGGTGTAGTGAGTCAACCTGCTCGCTCTCCGCGATGGCGAGAACCGACAGGGCGTTCAGGTAGCTCTCGTCTGATGTGTTGCCCCCGATGCAGACGACTCGCCCGTTGGGCGACCCTTCGACCATCTCGGCGGGCACCGACTCCATGTCCGGGTCCGATTGAATCAACACCACCTCGCGGCCATGTTCCTGCGCCTTGCTGACCAGCTTCACCGCGGTACAGCCGCGCGCGTGGATCAGCGTTTTCTGCACCGGTCGCACGAGGCTCGCCTCCGCGACGCCTTCGTCTCGCTGTACCGGGGCCGCCGGATGCGGGCTGCCGGTCATGATCCGGGTCACGACCTGCTCAACAGTTTCATGTGGCAGTGGAACCTGCGGATCAACCCGCCGCAGTTCCCGGTCAAGATCATCGGCGAACGGATGCTTAACGAGGCCGCGCATCGACCCCGGTGTTGTCGACAGGTAGTTGGACAGCTGACAATTGAACGGCAGGTTGGACTCGACCACCGCCTGCCCGGCAAACGGCATCTTGGTGCCGGTGAAGTAATAGGTTTGAACGAGCGGATGGGTCACAAAGCTTGCCTGTGCACCGCCGGTGCAGTCGCCAAACCCGAACATGATGATCGGCAGGTCGTTGTCGCGAATGAACCGGGTGATGCGATCGTTGAGGACAGGCATGGAGAAGAGCGAACACGCACCTTCCTTCGTCTGCATGCCGCCGGAGGAGATAAAGCAGACGACTGGCAACCGCTCCGTTGCACACTCGACCAGAAGCTTGCAAAACTTCTCGCAACTGCCGTTGTCGATGCACCCGACCTGGAAATCGACGTTTGAGACCACGAGCCCCACCCGATAGTTACCCTCCTCTGTCTTGAAATCGCCCACGCCGGTAATGAGGCCACACGGGGTAATGTCATTCTGCAATGCCTTCTCGATGGCCTGACGCAATGCCGGGAAGGACACCGGATCGGCAGTCATGATCGACGCATTGCGCTCCTCAAAGTTATCGAGAAAATGGCCGATGAACGCACCATGATTAGTCCGTCCGCTACGCTTCTCACGGGTCAACACTTCCTGAAACAGCAGGTCCCGGTACGCGATCGTGAGCCGGTTCCAGAAGTCCTTGCGCCGACCGATGCGCATCGGATTGATCTTGCCTTCGAAGCGCTTGCCTTCTCGCGCTGCGAGGTAATACGCGGGCAGCAACTTATCGAAGAAGAAGCTGATAACCACAAACAACGTATCGGACTTATCGGGGTGTACTGCACGAATCCATTCTTCAACAGACTTCAGAAACGTGGAGCCCTGGGAGTGTTTTGCAAGGCTCTCGATCCATTCCCCGAAACTCTCCTGCAGATCCTCCGCCTCCATGCCTTCGAGCGCAGGCAGCGCCTTTGCCTCAAAAATGGACTTCTTGAGTAGTTGGGTCACGAATTCCTCGGGCAGTGTGCGCGAGTCATTGGCTTCACGTGCCACCGACACCAACTCTGCCAGAAGATTCTCATAGACGGTGCTAAACAGAATCAGGCGTCGACACTCAGCAACGAATTCATCGCGTAACTCCGCGTGCAGGACGACATCGAGAATTGTGTGATCACGATCACCCACGTGACCCAGTACGGCGGACCGGCGTTCGACGTGGGTGCCGAACGCATCCTCAAGGAGGCGTCGATTCAACTGGATCTCGCTGACGTCGCTGCCAGCCAGTACCAGTTCCCTCGAAAACGCCGACATGGACGGCCCATCTTCGTTGAACGCGTCAATCAGGCTGTCGCTCTCGATGATGAGATTAAGCTCGGATGCCAGCCCATGGGCGACGAACACATCAGACTTCTGCGCCGAGTACTCAGGATCCAGAAGTTTGCGCCCCTCGTGCGTGAGGCGGCGCTTGATCTCGTCGCAGAAAGGCGAGGTATTTTCCCGCATCGATTCAAGCAGCGCCTTCGGATTGCGCAGGTCAGAGGTGGTGAGCAGGAACGCGCTGTTCTCATGGTCCTCGAGGTAGTCGATCAACGCCGTGAGGTTGTCCCGGGCCCCCGCCTTCCAGCGGTTGTAGAGATGCAGCCCCGCGAGCAAGCACATGTCCTGCCGCGCGTCATCGTAATTCTTCTTCGGCTCGCCGAAGATCAGTGTCGCGATGCGACCACGATCCTCATCAACAGCAGCGCGCTTCTCCTGGAAGTTCTTCCACGCCTTTTTCAGTTCGTCCTCGTAGAGGATCTTGTCCGGATCCTGCAGCCAATTGAGAAACGCCGATCGACGCTCGCGTCGAACGCGCTCGCTCAGTTGGCCCGCCGGTGACTCGGTGGTTGAAAGGCGGCCGTACTGGCCAGCGGTCGTGGTCCTTATCCGTTTGCGCAAACCCAGGTAGCGCAGGTAGCGAAACGCGGTGCCAAAGACGTTGGGGTACTGGGTGGGAGAGGTGCGCAATTTGAGCGTTGAACTCGCGTGCACCGCCATCTGCCGCTCGGTCGGATGCAGGTAGCGATTGATGTTCCGGTGGTAGTGCTCAAGGATTTCGGGTTGGCTGGCCACGAACTCCCGGGTCGACTGCTCGATGAAGAGGATTCCCGAAACGATCGCGTTCCTCAAGTTATCGATCGTGTCGATCTCGCCCGGGTCGTAGTCGACGATGCCGTCAATGTTGCCTTGTTTGTACAGCTCGTAGGACGAGACGCCCACGAACTGGGTGCATTCCTGCCACGAAAGATTGAAACGTCGCGTCAGACTGGCGAGCCCGCGCGGCTGGATCGTGTTGAAAACACCCGTGCGCAGGGACAGCAGCAGATTAGCGGCCGCGAGCGGAATCGCACCGCCGGAATAGCCCTGGCCAACGACAATGCCAACCGTCGGTACATCGACGTTGCAGAGTTCAGCGATCAAGCGCGAAATCGAGTGCGCCTGATTGCCGGCGTTCGCTTCCTCGCCGCCGTCGGCGCCTGGTGTATCGATCATGCTAACGATCGGCAGCGACTCGATCGCAAACTCGATCGCAACCTTTGCCGCGAGCTCGTGATGGGTGGGGCCCCAGACGCCATTGTTGACGGCACGGTCCTGCGCCAGCAAGCCGACACGACGCAGTTCACCGCCAAAGTCCATTTCCAGTTCGGCCGCGTACATCGGTCCATCGATGATTTCTCGAAGGATGGGCACGTTGAGCGCTCGAACAATACTTCGGGCACCCGGACGCGCGGACGCCTCGACCGGTTGGACAACCGCCTCGATGTACGAGTCAACGTCCATCTGACGAATCTTCTCGAGCGTTTGCTCGATCCGCCGCTCTGTGAGCACCCCGTCGAGGAACGATGCTGATTCTTTCTGTGGAAAGAGCGAAAAGTCCTGCGCGAGCCCTTCAGCGATCAGATATAACTGATCAACGGACGCTGTTTCCTGACCCATCTTCTGGTTTTTCCGACCCCTGCGCCCGTCGCTTTCTCAGCAAAATCGGGCGAAAAATGACTTCAGGCGCATTATGCCTGCTCGACTGCGATGACTCCAATTCTCGACCGCCACTCGCGCGGGCCGGTGACGTGAACCGACTCTCCGCCACTATCCACGGCGACGGTGACTGGCATGTCCTGGACGTCAAATTCCCGAATGGCCTCCATTCCAAGATCTTCGAACGCAACGATACGTGAGCTGCGGATCGCTTTGGACACGAGATAAGCCGCACCACCCACTGCCATCAGGTAGACCGCGCCATGCTGTTTGATTGCAGCAACCGCCGCCGGCCCTCTTTCGGCTTTCCCGATCATGCCGAGTAACCCGGTCTTCTCGAGCATCATGTCCGTGAAGCCGTCCATACGGGTTGCAGTGGTAGGTCCTGCAGGGCCGACGATCTCGTCGCGAACCGGATCAACGGGGCCCACGTAATAGATGAAGCGACCCGCAAGATCAACGCCGTCCGGCAGCGATTCACCGTTGGCAAAGAGATCGCGAATCCGCTTGTGAGCCGCATCACGCCCGGTGAGCATCTTGCCCGAAACCAGCAGGGTCTCCCCGGGTTTCCACGAAGCGACGTCCTCCCGCGTGACGGTATTCAAATCGACCCGCCGCGAGGTAGGACCCGCTTCAAACTTAATATCTGGCCAGTCGTCCAGATTCGGCGTGGGCATGGTGGCAACGCCGGAACCATCGAGTACGAAATGGACGTGACGGGTGGCCGCGCAGTTCGGAATTAAAGCAACCGGCAGGTTGGCAGCGTGCGTCGGATAGTCCGCCACCTTGACGTCGAGCACCGTCGTCAGTCCGCCAAGCCCCTGCGCGCCAATACCGAGCGCGTTGACCTGCTCAAAGAGCGTGAGGCGAAGCTCATCCAGCGCGTTTGCCGGCCCGCTCGCGATCAATTCGTGAATATTGATCGGTTCCATGAGCGAGCGTTTGGCGAGCAACATCGCCTTTTCGGCCGTTCCCCCGATGCCGACACCGAGCATGCCCGGTGGACACCAACCCGCACCCATCGTTGGTACCGTCTTCAGGACCCAGTCGACGATGCTGTCGGCCGGGTTTAACATCGCGAACTTTGACTTGGCCTCAGAGCCACCGCCCTTTGCTGCGATATGCACGTCAACCGTGTCGCCTGGCACCAGCTCAACCTGGATAACGGCCGGCGTGTTGTCGCCCGTGTTGGTGCGCGATCCGGCGGGGTCGGCCAGCACGGAAGCGCGCAGCACGTTGTCGGGCAGCGCATATGCTCGCCTGACGCCTTCGTTGATCAGGTCTTCAACTGATTCGTCACCTGCAAACGTAACCCGTTGACCAACGCGCAGGAAAACGTTGACGATGCCGGTGTCCTGGCAAATTGGCCGCTTCCCCTCGGCGCACATCCTGGAGTTGACCAGAATCTGCGTCATCGCGTCCTTGGCGGCCGTCGACTCCTCCCGCTCCCACGCAGCGGTCAACGCACGGATGAAATCGGGTGGATGGTAGTAGGAGATGTATTGCAGGGCGTCCTGAACGCTCTGGACCAGATCGTCCGCCTTGATCGTCGTCATGGTTGAACCGTCTTCCGCTTTCGAGGCCCGACATTCTATCAGGCGGAAATTGACCATGCCCCGTGTCAGGGACCGGTGTCAGGACCCGCAAGAGTCTGCTAAGCCCTTGATTTATCACCAGCCCGCAGAAGTACGGCTGATTCCCGCGCCGCCGGTCCGGCGCAATGCAAGGAATCCTGCGGGTATCCACCGGGCAAGTGGCTGCACTTCGTTGATCAGCATATAATCCCGGATCTTTCAGTCCGCTGAATATGAACGTCGAGTGCGGACTCAAAAGCAGATTCAAAAAGCGCCGAGCCCCCGCAGAACAACAAAATAACGACAAAAAGAACAACAAAAAGAGCGAGACTTCGGACCCGCTCACCGCCGATCCGTAGCACTTCAATTCAATCAGGAATCAACAGGAATACATCATGTCTGACTCAGTTGTTATCGCCGCAGGTGCCCGAACGCCCATGGGCGGTTTCCAGGGGGCACTCACGGATCTTAGCGCCGTTGATCTCGGTGCTGCAGCCATCGCCGAGGCAGTCTCGCGCGCGTCGCTAACGGGCGATGATGTGGACGAGGTGATCATGGGCTGCGTGCTACCTGCCGGCCTGAGGCAGGGGCCTGCTCGACAGGCAGCAATGGAAGCCGGCATCCCCGTCAGCGTTGGCGCAACGACGATCAACAAGCTGTGCGGGTCTGGCATGAAAGCCACGATGTTTGCCCACGACCTGATCAAAGCGGGCACCAATGACATCATGGTTGCTGGCGGCATGGAGAGCATGACGAATTCGCCATACCTGCTCGGCAAGGCCCGCGGCGGTATGCGGATGGGACACGGTGAAGTCAGTGACTCGATGTTCACAGACGGTCTGGAAGATGCCCGCACCGGAAGGCTGATGGGCTCATTCGCCCAGGAGGTTGCGGACAAGTACCAACTGACTCGCGAAGACATGGACGCATTTGCCATCCAGTCACTCACACGCGCCAAGAGCGCGATCGATGATCGCTCCCTTGAAGCCGAAACGGTCCCCGTCGTGGTCAAGAGCCGCAAGGGTGAAGTCACCGTCGTCGACGATGAGCAGCCGCACAACGCCAATATCGACAAGATCCCAGGCCTGCGGCCCGCTTTCAAGTCCGATGGCACCGTGACGGCCGCAAACTCAAGCTCGATATCCGACGGTGCGTCAGCACTGGTCCTGATGAACGAGTCCACCGCATCGGCGCGCGGCGTCACACCGATGGCACGCATCCTCGGACACAGCACCCATTCCCGCGATCCCGCAGAGTTTACGATTGCGCCGATCGACGCGGTGTCGGCGCTGTTGCAGAAAGTCGGCTGGAATACGGATGACGTGGATCTGTTTGAGGTCAATGAGGCATTCGCCATGGTGACGATGCTCGCAACGCGAGAACTGGGGCTGGATCCAGAGAAGGTCAACATCCACGGCGGCGCGTGTGCACAGGGTCATCCGATCGGTTCAACCGGGTCCCGAATAATCGTCTCCCTGATGTATGCGCTGCGCAAGATCGGCCGCCGACGCGGAATCGCTTCGCTGTGCATCGGTGGCGGCGAAGCAACCGCCGTTGCGATCGAAATGATCTGAGTTCAGGTGTGCGGTGCCGCGACGCCAGCATCGAAACATTACACAGGCACCCGACACCAACACAGGCACCAACACAGGCACCGACACCGACTCTGACACCGACATAAGGGGCACCGAGGTATTCGACACTTACCCCAGATCTTCATCAACCACCATCCTTCGTCCGGAGCATGACTTGTCTCGACTACCGGTCATCGTAGGGTTCGGCGGCGTAAACCCCGCCGGACGCTCGTCTGCACACCATGCCTATCGACGCCTCGTCATCGATGCGCTGCCCGATGCCAAAGCGGAGCCGACTTACCGTGCGCTCGCTGCGCTGATGGGTAAGGACCCGGCCGCACCAGACCGCTCCTGGATTCTGGAGCACACGTTGGTACGCAGACTCGAGACAAACCTGTTTGACCCATCTGCCATTCGGTCGCACCGAGCACTGAAGTTGAGTGCGGCGGACGCCCAGCCAATCGCCTTTACCCTGCGGCGAAAGCAACTGCCGCCAACGATTCCTGCGGGCTGGCAGGTTGAACCAGCCGATGGCGACCACGTCAGGGTGACCGTGGTCGATGCGATGGACGTGATGATCGCCGAACAAAATGCGTCCACCGTCAACTCCGCCGGCCAGTTGCCGACCGGTTTCGAGCCAGAGACTCTCTATCAGTCCCGTCAGCATCCCCGTGGTCTGCAACTGACCGTCTACGGAGCGTCAGATGCACTCCTCTCACTCGGCATGGATTGGGAAGATGTGCGCAACCACATCGCTGGCGATCAAATGTCGGTATACGCAAGTAGTGCGATGGGGCAACTCGATACCAACGGTCACGGTGGCATGCTGCAGGCATCGCTCCTCGGCAAACGCGTTTCTGCAAGAAACCTCCCGCTCGGCCTCGCCGAGATGACTGCGGACTTCATTAACGCCTATGTGCTTGGCAGCGTCGGCAACACCGGCGCAAATATCGGCGCTTGTGCGACGTTTCTTTACAACCTGCGACAAGGCATCGACGACATCCGTTCCGGCAAATGCCGTGTGGTCATTGTCGGGTCGAGCGAGGCACCGCTAACGCCAGAGGTGATGGACGGCTATCGAACGATGGGAGCGCTCGCAGAAGACGCCGCCCTCGCAGACCTTGATGGCGCGAACGCGGCGGATCATCAGCGTGCGTGCCGGCCATTTTCTGACAACTGCGGCTTCACCCTCGCCGAAGGCGCGCAGTTTGTTGTCCTGTTCGACGACGAACTGGCACTGGAGACCGGCGCGAACATCTACGGCGCGGTCGCAGATGTCTTCATCAACGCCGACGGATTCAAGAAATCGATACCCGGTCCCGGCATCGGCAATTACGTCACGATGGGCAAGGCGGCCGGTCTCGTTCGATCAATGCTCGGCGAAGACAGCCTCAAACATCGAACCTACGTTCAGGCACATGGGACGGGCACGCCGCAGAACCGCGTGACCGAATCACACATCATCAATGAGCTTGCCAGGCACTTTGGCATCTCGGCTTGGCCCGTCACGGCCATCAAATCCTATCTTGGCCACACCCTCGCGACCGCCGCCGGCGATCAACTCGTCACGTCCCTTGGCGTTTGGGCTGACGGCATCATCCCCAGTATCAACACCATCGATCACGTTGCATCCGACGTGCATCACTCACACATCGACCTCTTGATGAAACACAAGGAAGTTGATCCTCGTTCGGTCGATGCGGTCTTCGTTAACGCCAAGGGGTTTGGCGGCAACAACGCGACGGCAGCGATTCTGTCGCCGACGGTCACGCGGGACATGCTCGCCCGTAAACACGGCGCCGCCGCGATGTCAATTCACGCGACCCGCAACGAGACCGTTGCAGCGGCGACCGAAAAATACGATGAGCAAACGATTGCAGGCGAGACGGAGCTGATCTATCGGTTCGGCGAGAACGTCGTCGACGGTAGCGAACTCACCATCGACGCTCATCACATCGCGATCCCGGGACATCGGAAAGATATCAGCCTCGATATCGCCGATCCGTACGAAGATTTTAGCTAGTTCTTGTCCAAAAATTGCCATCCTGACAATTCCTGGGAGTCGGTTTGCAAGCAAACCTCGCATGATCTTGCAGAAAGAGGCTTGCAGAAAAGAGGCCTGTGGAAAATGGCGCTGCATCCCTGCACCGCACGCCAGTGCCCGCCCAGAACGGCGTTCTGGGACAGGAACTAGCTAAGTCGCGTGGGCGTCAGATCTCGCGTGTCGAGCGAAACTCAACTTCTGGCCAGCGATCTTCCGTAAGCGACAAATTCACGCGGGTCGGTGCGAGATAGGTCAGATGACCGCCCCCATCAAGCGCTAGATTCTGGTCTGCCTTGCGCCGGAACTCACCGAGTTTGCGCTCGTCGTCAGATGCAACCCAACGCGCTGTGTTGACGTTGACCGCCTCGTACGAGCACTCAACCTTGTACTCGTCACGCAGACGAAATACGACGACATCAAACTGAAGAGTGCCCACCGCACCCAGAATAAGATCGTTATTTGTCAACGGCATGAAGACCTGGGTCGCACCTTCTTCTGACAGTTGCGTTAGCCCTGCGCGCAACTGTTTGCTCTTCAACGGGTCAAGTAGCCGTACGCGCCGAAATAGCTCCGGTGCAAAGTGCGGGACGCCCAGATACCGGTAATTCGGACCGGCGGTGAACGTGTCGCCGATCTGGATCGTACCGTGATTGTGCAGGCCAATGATGTCACCTGAGTACGCCTCTTCGGTCGCAGCGCGCTCGCCCGCCAGGAACGTCACCGCATCACTGACGCGCACGCCTTTACCGATGCGCACATGCTGCATTTTCATGCCGGGTTCATAACGACCGGAGCAAACCCGCATAAACGCAATTCGGTCCCGATGCTTCGGGTCCATGTTCGCCTGAATCTTGAAGATGAAACCAGAGAACGCCTCGTCCGTTGGGTCAACGATCCGGTCCGTCGCTTCCCGCGGCAAGGGCGGCGGCGCGAAATCTACGAAGCCATCCAGCATTTCCATGACCCCGAAATTTCTAAGAGCCGTCCCGAAGAAAACCGGCGTCAACTTGCCCGCCAGATACTCATCCAGGTCGAAGTCGTGACTCGCCCCACGAATCAGCTCAATCTCACCGGCAAGATCGTCGAGTTCGTCGCCAAACACCCCGCGCGCCTCATCGCTCGCGAGGCCCGCAATGCGGCGATACTCGGGGATACCCTCGTCTCGCTCGCCGTTGTAGAGCACGATCTCGTCCCGATGCAGATGGTAGACCCCACGAAAACGGCTACCAGCACCAATGGGCCAGGTGACCGGGGAACACTTGATGCCGAGAATATTCTCGACCTCATCCAACAGATCAATCGGGTCGCGGGTCTCGCGGTCGAGCTTGTTGATGAACGTAAGAATAGGTGTGTCGCGCAGGCGGCATACTTCCATCAGCTTAATCGTTCGGTCTTCCACACCCTTCGCGCCATCGAGCACCATCAGTACCGAGTCAACGGCTGTCAGCGTACGATAGGTATCTTCCGAGAAGTCCTCGTGGCCGGGCGTGTCGAGCAGGTTCACCGTGCGATCGCGATACGGAAACTGCATCACGGAAGTTGTGACCGAAATTCCCCGCTGTTTCTCCATCTCCATCCAGTCCGATGTCGCGTACCGATCGGATTTGCGGGACTTGACCGTGCCGGCCAGCACGATCGCGCGACCGAACAGCAACAGCTTTTCAGTGACCGTTGTCTTTCCGGCATCCGGGTGCGAAATGATCGCGAAGGTGCGGCGACGGCCGACCTGCTCTTGCAGACTCATGATTTAGATCTTGTCAGGGATGGGATGCTTCGTCGGGAACACTGATTGATTCGTCGAGATCGGACTGGCCGATCCCGTCAAACAGTTCCTTGGCAAGAACGAGGGCGTCCTCACGGCCAACGAAGGCGGGATAGTAGTCCTTTCGAACCCCGACTTCATTGAAACCGAGCGATTCATAAAGCTTGAAGGCCGTGAGATTCGACGGCCTGACTTCGAGGAAGATGCTACGTGCCGCGAGCCTGGTCGCACGATCCAGCATGTACTCAACCAGTCGCCGCCCGAGGCCCTGGCCCTGGTGGTTCGGATTGACACAAACGTTGAGCAGGTGCGACTCATCCGCCGCCACCGACAGGATGCCGTGCCCGACGACGCGTCCGTCAGATTCGAGCAACCAACAGTCATACCCGGATTTCAGGCAGTCGCCGAAAATGCCATCAGTCCACGGATGCGAGTACGCGCGGCGCTCATTCTTGAGTACGTTGGGTAAGTCATCGGTGGTCATCCGCCGAAACTCAGCAGGCGCAGGAACTCGGGACATGATGAGCTCGGGTCAAGATGGGAAGATCAGTTGGATTTCTAATTTTGGCTGAATTCGCCCGGACGCGCCACCGCAGACTCAGTCCTGAGGTGCCATCCACTGCTGCAGCCGGCCCCAGATCTCCCGTTTCGTCGCCGGCTCTGCATACACTTTGTTCTGCGAGGGGATCATGAACGTTGACACGTTAGCAGGCATGAGCGCAGACAGATCGTCATCGAGGACCAGCATGCGCTGACAGCCGAGATCCGCCACGTGCGCCGCGAGATCGCCCGCAAACGGGCGATCCGGATGCGGTCGAAGATTAGTGAGACGGCGCCGTCTGCGGTCTTCACCCGCTGCCTGCGCAAGGTCATCGATGAGTTGTTGAAGGTCTGACGGCATGGCTGCCGCATCCGACGGTAAGCTGGCAACAACGGTCAGTTCGCTGTACTGAACAAACACGAGGTTCAGCCCGGCAGCGTCCGACTCCGGGGTCCGCACGTGGGGGTCGTGGGCCGCGACGCCTGTGCTTTCAACATGGGGCTGTTGGAGAGTATCCGGTAATGCAGCCACAGCGGCTGCAGATTCATCGCCGGTTTCCTTCGACCGCCGTACCCAGACGTCGACCCCAAGGGCAGCCAGGTACGACCGTCTTCGCTCTTCACGCACGCCGTTAGCTCCTTTTGCAGGCCCGATGAAGGCTGCTGTTGGTATCCGCTTTTAAGGATCGCGCATTATGCGCTATGCGCGCTTACTCGCCCAAGCTGCAGGCAGGTTACTGGTAGGGACAAGGTCGCAAGATCGCGAGTCATCCCTCTCCGCCTTGTACGTGCGAGCCTTCCGCTATGATGGGCCGCTCACCTGCAGATGAGATGACGAGATGCGCGTATTGCACCTCATTGACGGTCGCATGGTAGTCGCGAACGTCGAAACGCCCGTCGCCGCGAAGGACGAGGCAGTGGTGCAGGTCACGCGCGCCGGCATCTGCGGCACGGACCTCGCGCTGCTCGACGGTTATGCCAACTTTTCAGGCGTCCCTGGCCAAGAGTTTGTCGGGACCGTGACGAGCGGCCCGCCGGCGTGGCTCGGTAAGCGAGTAGTGGCCAACATCAACATCGGCTACTATGAAAGAACTATTCACCTATGGAGAGGCGTAATGAAGATTGTCCGGTCGTCAGCTGCTTTGTTGACGTTCACCCTTGCTTTCTTTTCCTCTTATTCGCTCGCAACCATCGTCAGTGCGACCTTGCCGTCGAGCCGTGCGGTTCAGGTCGACGCGACCGCGACGGCATTCGGCACCATCATCAATGCCGGTACCGAGACCGCCATCGGATGCGGACTGAATCTGGGGACGGTGATCGACGCCTCGTTCACCTACCAAACCACCGACCCCGCGACGAACCTGACCACCGGAACCGCCAACACGCCCATTGATGTTGCACCCGGTGCCAGTCAGTCCTTCGTGTTTGCCATCACGCCGAATTCTGAATTCGAGTCCGTCGACGTCGCAATCTCGTTCGACTGCGAAAACACGGACCCTGCGTCCTCGATCACAGGGCTAAATACGCTGCTGCTGACCGCAGCAACCGATCCGATACCGGACCTGGTCGCGCTCGCCGCAGCGAACCTTGGGATTGTCGATGTGCCCGATGACTCCAACATCGGAGTGTTCTCGGTTGCGACCGTGAACCTCGGTGCATCCGGCACCGTCGATGTCACCGCTGACGTTGCAGGCGCCGATCTGCCAATCGGGTTTCTGCTGTGTCAAACAGATCCATTGACGTCCGCTTGCATCAATCCCGTTGTCGCATCCTCCGAGCCGGTCTCGGTGACCATCGGCGGCGGCGAGACACCAACCTTCGCGGTCTTCGTCACCGCAACCGGCGAGATTCCGTTCGATCCAGGCAACCACCGGGTATTCCTGCGCTTAAAAGACGCCATCGGCAACACGCGAGGATCCACGAGCGTCGCCGTCCGATCGGTCGTCGTCGACTCGGCCATCGCGATGAGCGGTGAAGTGACGACATTCCCCGACGAGGAATCGGAGGCATCCCCGTATGCAAAAACGGCAGGCGATGACTCCACCGACGAGAACGTAACCCAGGACGAACTCACGCCAACCCCCGCGATCATATCCCTGTATCTGCTCTCCGATCTGGAGCGCACAGATCCGATTGCGACCATCAAAACTCGAGCGGACGGCACCTATGACGTGCGCGCCAGCGACGTCGAGGCCTGGCTGATCGCTAACGGACACACGGCGGCAGGGGCAACAGATGACGCCATCCTCTCCGCCCTCCAGGGGCTCGGCCAGCTGCAGGTGAACGCACTTATCGTCAGCATCAACGCCGCGGGTGAACGCAAGGCCCTCGCCTTCCAAACGATCGCTGATCCTTCAAGCGCTGAAACCATCCGGGTCAATCCGATTATTCATCAGATCGTCAAGAAGGTGCTCGACAAGGTCAGCGATGCGGTCGATGACCTCCGTGAGCTCGGCCTCAGTGATGAATCAATTGCGTCCCTGAAGAAAACGGTGCTCGCCGACGTCGCTGCGGAGATCTTCGCTGTCCTCGCCGAGGCAGACGGGACCACACTCGAGATCCCCGAAGGCCAGACCGCGAGAGACGTGATTGACTCAATCGAGGACGACTTTGAAGTAGACCTCACCGAGGAGGAACTGATCGACCTCGAAGAGACTATTGAGCGCGAGGAAGAACTGACAGCGGTAGAAACCCGTGAACTCCGTGACGACAACATCCTGAACGCCGACGAGATCAAGCAGGAATCCGATGCCTCAGACAGCCTCGACAGCGAGAGCGAAGGCCTGCTCGCCAAACTTGAGCGCAATCTCAGTGACACGCTGACCGAGGAAGTTGACGATCTCGGAGACGAAGGCTTTACATCGGCCGATGCTGCCTCCGCTGCGGACGAGAAGACAGGGAACATTCGTCGAGAATCCCTGCAGAAATTCTTCCTGGCTATGGGCTTCTCTGTTGTTGTCGCGGAGGATCCTACGACCGGAACACACGCCATCGTCACGTCGATGCAGACGCCGTCGCACATCCCTGATGGACTGCTCCCTGGCAAACGTGCCTTCGGACAACGCAACCTGCGGTACTTCCGCATTGGAGAGGGCACCCTCGGCGGGTTGTTCGCCGACGCCCGCACAATCGACGAGGAAGTCGCTGACAAACTAGCAGGCCTCGATCAATCGACCATCGACGCTATCCTCGACAATCCCGCGCGCGGCCAGTCCGATTTTGAAAAGCTCGATCGCCTGCGGCTTTTCCATGAGCTACTGCGACGCGTGGAGGAAAACCCGTTGGTGTCGCGCCAATTGCAGGAATTTGTCCTCAAAAACGTAAACACACGCGTTCGCATCAAACAGCTTGCAGCCGTTGTCGCAGACAACTTCGAATGGGTGCAGGAAATCGTCAACCTCTCGTCCGAAGGACTGCCGATCTACACGGACCGGCACATTCCAGTCGGCCAGGGCAGCGCCGTCGAAGCGTCCCAAATTGCCCGCATTCTCGGCCTGAGGCTGGCGGAAGATCCGGGTACCGCAGTGAGAACCATCGCCGAAGGAACAGCCTTCTATGCCCAGTTCGCTTCCGAGTCGATCGAAGTAAAACTACAGGCCAAATTGGCGGCAGGTATTGATCTGCCGCTCCGGGACATCCTGCTCGACATCTATCCAGAGACCGATGCCGGATACCGTGACCTGATCATCGGCAACCCAGCCGAAAACCTGTTCCCATCACCACCGTACAAACGGGCGCGTGACCGTCTCGCGCGCGGCATTACAGCGTCGTTTACGCAAGATGAATTTGGCACCACGCTGACCGGCGAGACCGAACTCAATATCCGGTCGAGCATCTTCCTCGTGAACCTTCTGCTGAACAGCAAATTCCTGATCGAGCACGAAGAGGGCTACTTTATACCCCACGACTTCGACGGCGCGGTTCGATCCGTACCCCACTTCGGGAACCTGAAGATGCTCGAGGGCACCGCCAACGACATGTCCCTAGCGGGCTTTGTCACCGAACTACTCGACTCGTCGGACATCGAAGAGAGTGATGCGTTCCACGAGTCACGCGAACGGATCTCTCACCTCATGTCGGCGCTGCCAAGCTTGCCGGAGTTCGAGGAATTCGCTATCGAAGATTTCGAGGAGCACATGGGTACCGCAGCCGATCTGGTGTCCGCCTCCTGCGCCGTGGAACGCTTCGACGACAAAAATCCCCTCGACCCGTTCGCCGATGGTAACGAGGCAGAAGCACTCACTGTCAGCATCCATTCTGTCGAGTTCAATGAGCGGACCGGAGACTTCTTCAAGTCAGACGAACCCGTAGCGATGGCTGTGGGCGAATTGTTGACAAGAGATGACGGTCATGTCGTTGTTAACTTCGTGGTCGAGAATCTCGCCACAGTGGATGGCGACCGACGAGGACTTGAGTACGTGATGCGGTTCAACATCCCCTCGTATGAGCACGAGGTGCCGGAGCTCTTCTTCTGGGTAGACGGCTTTGTTGATCAGCTGACGCTCTGCGACCCGGAGCACCCGTGGCACATCGGTCCGGATGAAGCGTTTGCATCGATACCGGGTATTGGCCTGCAAGCCGATCAGGTGCGTCACGCGCCGGATGGTACGCTGCAGCCTGAGGCGGTCGATCTCAGCAACTTTGAGAAGCCCGGCGGTCTCGTCTTCCTGACCGAAGATGAAGTGGCTCGCGGCGAAGGCGTTCAGGACTTCCACCTGGCTTCCACGCCCGCTGGATTCTCCCTCGAGATCGTCGGCGACGAAGGCGGCTTCCTGCCACTTTATGGCAACTTCGACGAGGACGGCGTCCACGTATCACTGGACCCGGCAGACAGGGAACCCCTGTTTGGAATCTTCTCGCTCATCGGCAGCAATGTTCGTGACAGCCTGAACGCGATTGGTGACGGTGCTCTGACATTGGCACCTGCCATTGCACTGGAGTCAGACCCCGACCTCTTCGAATACGACCGTCTCTACCTCTATCGGGACAGCGAAGGCGCATTCTGGATTCTGGAATTGCGCTTCCTCGACATCTTCGAGGACTTCGATGGCACCACCTCGGCGTTCGTCGACATCGGCTTCGCGAGCGTAAATCAATCTGGAGTCGTGGATTTGCCCGAGGTGGCGTTCGACGCCGGACCTAGACACGCGGACGGCAACGATCAGCGCTTTAACATCCTGCACTTCGGGGACTATCTGATCCTCGAACCACCAAGCGGTTACGAGGGTTCGGATCTGTTAGCGCCTGCAATATTCACATTCGCCGACAACGATACAGACTACGATCTCGTAGACCTCGCCGCTGACGGTCTTGTGCTGCGCTACGCCGGCGACTACTTCGACGACAACATCGATTCGCCCGATGACTTCGACGCACGTTTCGCGGGCGGCAACTTCAGGGACGTGCCGGTTCGCCTCGATGCCTCGTCGCCCATGGTCAAGGTGTCGTTTGACCATGAGGACAAGCGTTACATCATGTCGCCGAACCCGGACGAGGCCATCAACTCGGTGAGCAGCCTTGTCCACGGCGACATCGTCATTGTCTTACGGGAAGGCACGGACGACGATCGCGAACCCGCCTACCTGATGCGCGTGCAACGCCTCATGCCTGACGAAGACCCTTCGGCCAACCAGGTCATCGCTCTCGAGATCGTGCCGTTCACGGACGGCGTCGCCTGCATGAATGAGGGGCGCACGTCCACCTCGCTGTTGTGCCCCCCTGAACTCCCCGAGTTCTTCATCGCGCCAGAGCTTGATGTTGCGGCTGGCGTCATCGTCGACCATGACTTTGACGGCGTGCCTGCGGTGTTTGACCCCAATGACGGTGACCCGAATATCCCGGGCCGCCATCTCCCAAGCACACAGGGCCACCAACCGGGCTTAGCCGTTAGACCCATCATCGAGGACGAGGACGGCACTCCAGTACGTCGCTTCCTGTTCGAAACACGCGACTTGTCAACCCCGGATATCAAGGCCGTGAGCTTGCGTATGCCGGCGATCTTCGGCAACGAAGATTTGAACCCCGTCATTGAATGCGGACGGGTGAGAACCGTCACTGACCTTAGCGGTGATCTTTTCTGCGAGGCCGTTACTGGGTACCCGAACGGATTGACCGTGAACATCGACAACGTCAGCTTCGACTTTGTCACGTTCATTCTGGGCGTGCCGGATGCGGTGCTCGACGACCTCGGCGAGCGCACTTTTCTGGACTATTCGATATCCTTCCGCGACCCTGTGGACGCGGATGGCAGGCCCCTGACCTGTGGCGACCAGCCGTGTGAAGCTTTGCCGCAGATCGAGGACACCGCTGTCGTGCGCATTATCGACATCGACAGCCTTCGAAGTATCGGAGAAGTAACGCTTGCACAGGCTAACCAAGCGCCGTATGCACTCGACACCATTAGCAGCATCGACGTCACTCGCCCGCTGCACATCGCAGCCGCACCCGTTGCCGGCGCGATGGATTACGAACTCGCACTCTTCTGTGCAGCCGTAGACGCAACCGACGCGTTCACACCGGATCATTATGAGTCCTACTATGCGCCTGGGAGGGACGCGAACGGCCGACCGATACCGGTCGATTTCGAACTCAACATCCCCTACCTCGGCGGACGCACCTGCCAGCTTGAACTGGTCGCATTCCTGTTCAACGATGCCGGCGAGTTTGTCGGGGAAAATCGCATCGTGTTCGAAGACATCGTCACAACGGGCGGTAGCGACGAGTTTTTTGATAACGGGCTCAAGGTTGGTATTGGCGATCAGGTCTGTATCGTCGGTGGTGACATTGTGACGGCGCCCCTGGGCACCTCCGGCTCAGCTTGCAACGATGACAATCGCCTGTTCCTTCTTGAAGGCACCAGCATCGATGACACTACTGCCCTCATCCTCGATGACGGGCCGGGTGGGCACCATGCGTTGTTGCGTCTGGGGCTCAATGTTCAACGCGCGAAGGTGGAGCGTTTTGCGCCGGAACTGGTCCACGGCCTGATTGCGGACGGGAGCGTCATCGCGATCGATGACCTCGCTGACCCTAATTGCGGCTTCATTAGCAATGGTGCAGATTCGGGAGCGGTAGGCGGCACCATATGCTCGATCGGAGGCCAAGCCCAACCCTCCCTGACCGAGATTCTTGTCCGGGATGGCAATGTGCTGATGCCGCTTGCGCAACTCATCATTGACGGCCCTGTCACCTCTTCAGGTCACGTCAATCTCGAAGAGGGCGGCTTCTATCAGGTTGTCCGACCGGACGGTCACCTGGTCGCCGAACTGGTTGTGGACCTTCTGGATGACGGCGGCGTTTTCGTGACACTCCACGGTCCGCATGGCGGGGTCGTCTTCGAGCGTACGGTGGGCGACGATCCGCTGATACGAGTGAAGTCTCCCGCCTTCATCCTCATCGACTGGCAGGACCCGGCGACCGGCGACACGCAAGGCATCGACTTCGACCTTCGCCGGGTCAGCGAGGCCGGTGCGCGATTCCAGTTCTTTGTGGAACCAACAACGACCGCACTCGTCGGCGAACATGATCTCGACGGCGATGGCAATGTTGATGTGACCGTGGCTAAGTCGTTAGTCATATCGGGCGCTTTCACCTTCGAATTCCGGGAAGGAGCGGCAGTCACGCGGTTTGATCCATCGACCGGCATGCAAGAGTCTTTGATGCCCGATGCCGATACAGGACTGACCACGAGCACGTTCTTGCTACAGAACGATGAAACTACCAGCAGCGAGTACTTCATCGAGTTTGAGGTCAGGCTTACCTCAAACGCTGATATCTTGGACCTGATTAGCGGTGACGTCGCTTTCATCTTTGGCACAGAGGGCGATCTCGGCAACGAGCCCAGGGCGTTCGTGTTCCCGTTTCAGCACCACGATGGCAGTAACGAACCGCCTCCCGGCGTCGAAGTACCCCTCGTTGACGCAACGGGCAACGGCAGTCACGACCTGGATGGCGACGGCGTCCCCGACGTTTCCGTCCAATGCTGCTTCCCAGATGGCGTATTCATCGTTCTGGAGTTCGCCGCGGGCCTTGAGGTTACGGTCTTTAACCCTGGATCAGCCACAGTTGAGCCACTCTCCTCGCTAGACACCAATTCCGGGATGAGTGTTTCCTCTAACTCGTATGGCATGACTATTGTTCAGATCAGTCGCGACAAACCCGCGGTCGAGTTTTACATTCGCGGCGAACACATCGACCACAGATTTGCCGTGTTCGATCTTGCGGGCGATCATCCTGTCGCGCACATTTCAGAGCTCTCACCAAACCAAGTCTATTAGCACTAGAAGAAGCCTTTTCCATATTAGTGGGTTGCATGATGAATGATGTTGTTCCTGGTCACCCCCCGAATCGATAACAGATACGATGGGCCCCACCCAAACCACCCTGGGGGAACATAGTCGAACAGATCCTTCTCGATGACCAGGTTCTGAACTTCGGTCGTTCCGTCCAGATAGTGAGCGCCTTCGCCGCTGCCAGGTGGCGGGCCAGGCCTGGGACTGCAGTAATCCTTTGGCACCGAGTGCTTGCATGCACCGCTCGACGCCACGTGTGGCCGCTCTCACCGCAAACTTCTTCGCGTGCGGGACTCGAATAGCGGCGTCCGCATCGTTGTTGTCGGTGGCCGCGGCCGCTCGCGAGGTCAAGCCTGACGCAGCGTCTATATCTGTCGCGACATCCGCCAATGCCCAACGCAGGCCCTGATTCGTTGACAGTGGGCCCCCGACGCATGGCGTTCCTTGACGTAACCCACAGCTTCGTCGCGACAGACCAACACAGAGTCCGGCGACGACAACCCGGGCGAGCCCGATCGCTTCCATAGCCAGTCGATACGCATCCCCGGACGGATTGAACAGCTGATCATCTGCCAGTTCTACATCGTTAACGGTGAAGCCACCTGCTCCGGTCGCATGGGCGCCGAGCATCTCGTAGGGCTGGCCCCTGTTGACGCCGGGCTGGTCAGCACGGACCAGAAACGACGCGATGCCCCGCGCGCCGGCCCCCGGGTGCACAGCGACAATCAGGATGAGAGACGCGTGACAATCAAGATGAGAATTTGAAAGGAGCCGTTGTTTTGTTGATCTGGGGAAAGTTCAGGGCATGAAATGACGGTGGCAAGACCGTTTTCGGTGCTCGTCGTAGTCCGACTGAAGCTTCCCGTCGGTTCAGGCAGTCTCGGCAGAATTGACATATAATTTCGACGCCTGATCAGGCACAACCAGCAGCAACGTATTCACAAGATACAAGAAGACATTCAAAAATGACCGAAACACCCAAGATCATCTACACCGATACCGACGAAGCGCCACGCCTGGCGACCTATTCACTATTGCCGATCATCAAGGCGTTTACTGACACTGCGGGCGTTGAGGTTGAGATGCGTGACATCTCTTTGGCAGGGCGCATCATCGCGAGTTTCCCTGAACGACTCACCGATCAGCAACGCGTTCCGGATCACCTCGCCGAACTTGGGGCGCTCACCCAAAGTCCTGCCGCGAACATTATAAAGTTGCCAAACATCTCAGCGTCTACGCCGCAGATCCAGGCGGCAGTCAAGGAACTGCAAGCAAAGGGCTATGATCTTCCAGACTACCCGGAAGAGCCCCAGTCTGATGCAGAGCACGAGGCCAAGGCGCGTTATGACCGCGTTAGAGGAAGCGCCGTTAATCCAGTATTACGAGAGGGTAACTCTGATCGTCGGGCGGCCACGGCAGTCAAGCAATACGCACAAAAGCACCCGCACACGATGGGCGCGTGGTCCCCGGATTCCAGATCACACGTGTCGCATATGCATTCGGGTGACTTCTACGGCAGCGAAAGGTCAGTCGTTGCATCGTCTGACGACAATTTGAGCATTCAGTTGAACGGCGAGATCCTGCGCGATGGCGTCGCGGTAGAAGCGGGCGAGGTGGTTGACGCAAGCTTCATGAGCAAACGTGCGTTGTGCGATTTTCTGAACGAGCAAATCGCTGATGCCAAGACGCGCGGAGTGCTATTTTCGCTGCATCTCAAAGCAACAATGATGAAGGTGTCTGACCCAATCCTCTTCGGCCATTGTGTGCGCGCTTATTACGCGGCAGCGCTCGACAAGCATGCCCACGTTCTATCGACCGTGGGCGCCGATATTAACAACGGCATCGGCGACGTTTACGACAAGATTAGGACTCTGCCTGCCGATGTGGCAGCGGTGATCAAAGCGGATCTTGATGCGTGTTGCGAGGCGGGACCTGACCTTGCGATGGTGAACTCCGACCGTGGCATCACCAATCTGCACGTGCCAAGTGATATCATCATTGATGCATCCATGCCCGCTGCGATTCGAGAGTCCGGCAAGATGTGGGCACCTGACGGTGAACTGGCCGACATGAAGGCCGTTATCCCGGACCGCTCGTATGCGCGAATCTATGAAGAGACGATTGTTCACTGTCGTGAACACGGTGCCTTCGACCCGACCAGCATGGGCACGGTACCGAATGTTGGGTTGATGGCGCAACGTGCTGAAGAGTATGGGTCGCACGACACGACTATCGAGTGCCCGGCGAGTGGGGCGATGAAGGTCATCGACAGCGCGGGCAACGTGTTGATTGAGCACGATGTTGAGCAGGGGGACGTCTGGCGGTTGTGCCGGGTCAAAGATGGTCCGGTACAGGATTGGGTGAAGTTGGCGATTAAACGCGCGAAAACGACTGGATGGCCGCTCATCTTCTGGTTGGATGAGAACCGGGCGCATGACGCGCAATTGATCGGCAAGGTTAAGGCTTACCTGCCCGACCACGACATGACCGGCGTAACCTATAAGTTTTTGGCGCCGGGTGAAGCTGCGAGGGAATCACTGACCCGGATGCGCGCTGGCGAGAACACGATATCTGTCACGGGAAATGTTCTGCGCGACTACCTCACTGATCTGTTTCCGATTCTGGAACTGGGGACAAGTGCAAAGATGTTGTCGATTGTTCCTTTGATCAATGGCGGTGGCCTGTTTGAAACGGGCGCGGGTGGTTCAGCGCCTAAGCACGTTCAGCAGTTTGAGAAGGAAGGACATCTGCGCTGGGACTCTCTTGGCGAATTCCTAGCATTAGGCGCGTCACTCGAACATCTTGCCGACAACTTCGGCAACGAGCGTGCTCAGATTCTTGCGGACACGCTGAACGAAGCGATCGCTGAGTTCCTAGAATCCGACAAGTCGCCATCTCGGATTGTCCATGAGTTGGACAACCGCGGCAGCCACTTCTACCTTGCGCTTTATTGGGCGCAAGCAGCGGCTCGGCAGGATCGGGACCCAGTCCTTAGGCAAACATTCATCCAGATTGCCGAGAAACTCGCGTCCAACGAGGCCACGATCGTTGAGGAGTTGAATGCTGCGCAGGGTCCCGCTCAGGATGTAGGTGGTTACTATGACCCTGATCCCGAAAGGACGGCGGCTGCAATGCGTCCAAGTCAGACTTTCAACCAGATTCTTGATCTGGTTAGCTAAAAGCTTAAGCGCCTTGTCCCCCAGTTGTCATCCCGGCGGTTGGGGGAGTCGACGTCAGTGCGCCTCTTGCGCGATAGCCAAATGGTGGCCTCCCTATGGGCTCAAGACCTGGCCCGTTTCGGTATCCAGTTAGCGATGAGATGGTGCGAGTGACTTACCCCTCAGCATCGCGGTGATCGACCCTCGCTGGTCTGCACCGGCCGACCTGCGCGTGATCCAATCGACATGATCGCCACTTGCCGCCGCTTTGGCGAGCTTGATCGACCAGAGGGGATCGATTTCATTAGGGACCACGGAATACCGAACGTCCAGCACCTCATCTCCGCGAACGCCTAGAAAATCGCTGGAAAACCAGCGAAAACGCTCAATGTCGATCGCCTGCTGGGAATCCGGGTCGAGCCACGTGAAGTCACGCGCGACATCCAGTTTGTGTATTGAAGCACCTGGATAGACCCTCGCGGATACGCCCATCCGTATGGCGTCCACGTAATAGACGCCGTCAACTTCGTAGATCGCCTTCCACAGCAACAAATTGCCGAAACCCGGTTTCACTTCCAACCGCTCTGGGGTGTGTCCGCGGGACGCAGCGATTTCAGCGCCTGCTTCGTAGGCGCGATCCCGCTGAAATACGCCGATAGTTAGATAGATCAAGACCCAGCAGAGTGCGACGCGAGCAAGGGGCAGCGATCGCCGCCAGCTTGCGGCTGCGATCAGTACCAGTGCGGGGAGTGTCAGAATCGGGTCGACGACCGAGATGTTATTCCATGCCACTCGAGTGATCGCAAACGGCCACAGAAGCTGCGTGCCGTAACTGGTGCAGGCATCCAACAGGCCGTGCGTAGAGAACCCCAGGAGGCAGAAGAAATACGCGCGACGGAACGTGATGAAACGCCTGGCAACCGGATAGAAAGCCACTGCGCAAACTAGTGCACCAATCGGGATGAACACGAGGGAGTGCGTAAATTGCCGGTGGAATTCGAGGAAGAGCAGAGGATCGGTTGGCGACTGGACCAGCACGTCCAGGTCCGGTGCCATGCCGCTGAGGGCACCGAGCGTCAGGGCGGCCCGCGCCTCAGAAGTGCGTGCGAGCGACTGTGGCAGCGCAGCACCGATAACCGCTTGTGAAAGTGGATCCATACGGCGATTATCCCAGACGGCAACAACGAATATCGGTTTGCATCGACATCATGTGGTTGCTGGTCACGCAGCGCGATTATGAGGTTCGCAACGGGGGCAATGGGATGAAACTTGGCGTTTTGCTTGGTGCGCTGGCGGGCGGTGAGAGTCTGGCGGCGCAAGCGGCGATGTTGGAAATGACCGGTTTTGACAGCTTGTGGGCACCTCAGGCCATCGGTCGTGGCTTCATGTTGATCGACACCTTTGTCACGCTGTCAGTTATTGCGGCTGCGACCAGCAGGGTCACGGTTGGATCTGCCGTTGTGCAGGTGCCGCTCTATGCACCTGCAGATCTCGCGTCGCGGGTTTTGTCGCTGGCCCAGGTCTCGGGCGGGCGTATGTCGCTGGGCGTGGGTGCGGGTTCAACTGAAGCGGACTTTCGCGCATTCGGTCGTGATTACACCAGACGCTTTAAGGAATTCGACGAAGCGATGCCGGTTCTGCGCGAACTGCTCGACAGGGGCTGTGCAGATGGCGTCGATCTCTCACCACCCGACGGCCTCTTGGGACAGACCCCGCTGCTGTTGGGTACCTGGGGCAAAGGAGTCGAACGCGCCGCGAGTGAGTTTGACGGCTGGATAGCCTCCGCGCGCTACCGGTCTCCCGAGCACGTCATCAACTCCCTCGATGCCTATCGGCGCGCGGGGGGCAAACGGGCAGTGGTATCGACCATCGGTCTGTCGGGTGAGCAATCGTCGCAGCAGACGCGTGAATTGCTTCAGAGCTTTGAACGGGCAGGGTTTGACGAGGCAGTCGTCATGTTTGGTGCGGGTGCGCCAACGCCGGCGGAGATTCGAGACATGGTGCGTTGAGGGACGTTTGCGCTTGGGTTTGTAGCGTGCAAAAAAACCGGCTGTGAAGCCGGTTTTTTTGCACCTGCTCCTGTCAGGCCAGCAGGTGCCGGTACGGCTGTGTACGTGAAGTTGTCATAGATCGAACCATCACTAGTGCCCAGTCCATCGGTAATCTGCGACCACTCGACGTGCTTGATCGCGCCAGTCACTGTCAGCGTGATAAAGGTTCCGACTCCTGCGCCGATACCTGTAAAGGACGCAGAGTCCATCATGACGCCGCCAGCGTTGAAGGCGAGGAGTTGAAAGCCGTCCCCACTGATGTCGATTCCGGTCAACGAGACAGATCCCACAGTCCCTGCGAATACAGCCTCGAGCGGGTCGCCCGCAACGGCGTTAAACCCCGATGTGCTGTGATTAATTGCGATAGGCGTCGTTCCGCCCGGAAGCGTACCGAAAGCGTTGGTGACCGGTTCGACGAATGTTACGCCCGGAAACGTTGCTCCAACCGCGACGCCCGCAGCCAGTCCATCGAAGTCAATTGTAACGGCCTGGCTTGGTGCCGCCGAGAGCGCCCATATCATTACTGAGGCAATCGCTATTTTCTTCATCGTGTTGTTCCGTACCCAAAATTTGTTGGGAAAGCTGAAAAGCCTAATCTGCATCTTGGATACGCACAATTCGTGCCGTGGTCCCAATTCCTTTTTCAATACAAGGGGTTATAGAACCAGGTGGTACAAGCAGCATAACCAAGTGCAAAAAATATCGACGTATTGTGGCGTCAATGAAGGTGTTTTTGCATCATCGGCGTGGTCGACAAATGCCGGTGCGATTATGTCTATAGTGCAATGTGTCTACTGTGCACCAGCGCTAATGCGCAGGTATCCGTTCGATTCGGTCGTAGAGGTCTGTGTCTCGATTGGATGCCGTGATCGGTGTTGCACGGTGATCACTCGTGCAGATTGTCCCAGCCGAAGTCGCTGCCTGTCCCGGCCGAAGTCCCTGCGAGACCGTTGAATCTGCGCCGACGTCACCAATCCATTATCATTGCGGCCCCTTTGTGTAAGGCTCCCAGATGTCAGTCCTGAGTCGCCTCGATGATGTGCTGAGACCGGGCGGGCATATCTTCTATGGTTGGTGGATTGTGTCCTCAGCGGCGGGCATCCAGATGTTGTCGAGCATGCTCTGGATGCAGTCCTTCGGTGCCTATGTGGTGCTGTTGCAAGAGGACTTTGGCTGGAGCAAGGCGGTCATCGCTGGCGCGTTTGCACTTACTCGCGTCGAAAGCGGGATTCTCGGTCCCCTTCAAGGCTGGTTGGTCGACCGTTACGGGCCGCGCATCATCCTGATGATTGGCCTTGCCATGTTTGGCGTTGGCTTCATGATGTTTAGCCAGATTACTAGCCTGCTGGGTTTCTACTTGACGTTTGCGCTCATCGCTGTCGGCTCCAGCCTCGGTGGTTTCGCGACCGTGATGGTGTCCATCGTCAACTGGTTCAGTCGCAATCGGGCAAAGGCTGTAGCGGTGTCGCAACTGGGGCACTCGATTGGCGGTTTATCCGTCCCCATCGTGATTCTCAGTCTCGAGGCCTTTGGCTGGCGCACCACGGCGTTTGCATCGGGTGTCGCGGTGCTGGTGATTGGCTTGCCTCTGGTTCAGTTGGTCCGACATCGACCGGAGACCCATGGCGAGGTCGCTGATGGCATAAGCTTGCCAGTCCAGACCGCGCCCGGCGCAAAGGCGTTTGCAGAAGGTCGTGACTTTACCGCCCGTGAAGCCATCAGAACCCGTGCGTTTTGGCTCATTTCCATCGGCCACGCGTTCTCGCTGCTGACGGTCTCGGCGGTGATGGTTTTCATGGTGCCGCACCTGACCGAAGGGCTTGGGTTCTCGCTGGGTGAAGCTGGCTACGTCGTTGCCCTGATGACTGCATGCCAGATGGGTGGCCAGATGGCGGGCGGTTTTCTGGGTGATCGATTCAACAAACGCTACATTTGTGCGGTCTGCCTCGTTTCACACACGGCCGGACTGTTGATGATCGCCTATGCAACGGGGCTATCGATGGTCGTTGCATTTGCGGTCCTGCATGGCTTTGCCTGGGGCACCCGCGGTCCTCTCATGGTGGCGCTGCGCGCGGATTACTTTGGCCCCTCGTCGTTTGGCACGATCATGGGCTTCTCGTCCCTGATCGTAATGTTCGGAATGACAGGGGGGCCGTTGATCGCAGGATTCATGGCTGACCAGTCGGGAACATATGTCTCGGGTCTCGCGACGCTTGCGTGCCTGACGTTCCTCGGATCGTTCTGCTTTCTCGCTGCCAAAGCGCCGGAGAAAAGGTTCGCAGTGGCATAACTCGCGACCTGAACGGGTCTAAAGGAGAACCCAGCGAAAGGAGAAACTGTCGGGAGAAATGGTCGCAAAAAGTGTCGGTCGCAAAGAGGGTCGGTGCAGCGCAGTTGCAGCCCTCTTTTCCTGTGCTCTCGAAGACGATCTCGCTGAGCGAGTGAAGTCGGGTACTTAACGAATGCTAGAGATGATCGCAACATAGCGCTATCAGCCGCCGGTTGTCGTAGTTGCTCCATCTCCAAGAGCAGCCGCTCGGCACGCAGATGTTTCTGCAGCCGTCCGGGACGGGTTCCTTCTCCGGTTTTGCGATGATGGTGAATGTCACCGGTGACACCGAAGACAAAGACGCGCTGTTCGATGTGGTTGAGCAACGTCGCGCCCCGCGGTTCGCTTCGCTTCGGTGCCGGGTGTTAGCCAGGCGACAGTGACGGGGGTGCGGGCCGCCAGGTGATCGTCACGGTCGATCCGGCGCGGTGAAGTGCCTATGCGGCCCGGCGTGCCCTCCGGATTGTGAGACTCGTGCAACCGAGCTCCCCCAGTTGTGGTCGCTCGAAGCGCCTCACTCGCGTTCTGATGCAGCGAAGCAGCAATCATGAGTCGATGTGTCCACTTAGGTTAGCTGGGCGCCTATGTAATTCTCCCCCGACTGATTGGGGAATTGGAACGTGGGTCGGTCGGTTGTCCTTCGGTCCTTCCGCTTAGGGGTAGTGCCGCAAGGCTCTAAGCCCCGTAGCACGACGAAGGAGCAACAAAAAAAGACCCCGTGAGATCGTTCCCACGGGGTCTTCAAATAAATGCCTGACAATGTCCTACTTTCACATGGGATCTCCCACACTATCATCGGCGCTGAGCATTTTCACTTCTGAGTTCGGGATGGGTTCAGGTGGTTCCTGCACGCTATGGTCGTCAGACAAGCTGGTTGCCCGAATGCCCGGTGCAAGCACCGGATCATTCAGCAATTTTTGAAATAAGTGATAGGTCTCCCATTTAGGGATAGTCCTTTGACATCCTCTCGCAGGTGCAAGCACCACGCGATTGCAAATTCAATTCGATACATTCAATTCAAACCAATCCTTCGGTCATTTCATTGACCTCATGACTCGTCATTCCTCACTCTTGGCAAACGACTCTCGTCGCGTCGCCCTTCGTGGTGTCCGTGGTGTCATGTTGCAAATGTAATCAAATTATATGGTCAAGCCTCACGAGCAATTAGTACGAGTTAGCTCAACGCCTCGCAGCGCTTACACATCTCGCCTATCAACCTCGTAGTCTTCGAGGGCTCTTCAGGGGACTCGAAGTCCCAGTGAGATCTTATCTTGAGGGAGGCTTCCCGCTTAGATGCTTTCAGCGGTTATCCTTTCCGAACGTAGCTACCCGGCAATGCAATTGGCATCACAACCGGAACACCAGAGGTTCGTCCACTCCGGTCCTCTCGTACTAGGAGCAGCTCCTCTCAAATCTCAAACGCCCACGGCAGATAGGGACCGAACTGTCTCACGACGTTCTAAAC
>Ga0114999_10001884_pt1 | contig 28462 bp, 26 predicted proteins | sample ArcticOcean_MG_C_3_FD_89820 | JGI IMG/M metagenome (GOLD analysis project Ga0114999, IMG submission 89820) | Marine microbial communities from western Arctic Ocean - ArcticOcean_MG_CB8_126 | ecosystem: Environmental > Aquatic > Marine > Oceanic | place: Arctic Ocean: Canada Basin | collected...
ACCGCTTACGCAGCCACGAAAAGATGACGCTCGTCGTCGAAGGACGTTCCTTCCAAGACGGAATTCTGCAGGAATTCGCCGCTTAGAAACATTTTCATAACACAACAATTGACAATAGCTCCAACCAGCATCTGGCAAACGTCCGAGCCGAATAACGCGAGTAGTTGGTCTCGGCATTCATCGACGGCACGCGGTTCCGACAGGTGCTTTCCCTGAAAGCCGACAACTGTCAACGGGCCGGTTTTATATACGTGGAAGAATTCTGAATTTGCCATTTTAAATCACCTGTCAAACTCGAACCGGTGAGTGACTTGATCGACGATTGTACTCCGCGCCCTCATCGTCCCGCTTTCAGACGCCGATCTTTCGTATGTTCCTGGGGCGTGTCGAAAACGAAAATGTCTCGCCTGAGTCGAGACATTGGCCCGCACATCGCAGGAATGCTGCCTTGTTAATCACGCTTGTTGAACGGGATACGATTGCGAGCAAGGCAGAGCAGCGCGAGCCACATTCGGCGCCGGACGAGCAGCCAGCGACTGGGTGTCTGAGAGTGTCGATGTCCGGCGTGGAGACGTTGAGTGCTAATTGGTATAACGCAGCTTAGTCCGATTGGATCACTGATACCACCGTTTAGTTTCCGGATTTGCGTCAATTCTGTGTCCGACGGCATTTTTTACTTTCCGTCCCCGATTTGTTTTGAAACCTCGACTAGTGCTGCGTCAAGATTATAAATTAGGGTAAGTGGCTCAAATCGTAACCCGAAGCGTAAGCGAGGGATGGCGCGAATTGCAGATTCGTCCTCGCTTACGCTTAGGGTTACGATGCCTCAGCTCCACCCTCAAATAAAACTTGACGAAGCAGTAGCCTGTTAACGCGATCGTTCATGCCCGATTTGAAAAACTCCACCGCAGCGACGGTTCTTCCCATCGACGCAGACGAGGCGATCCTCGTTCGCGGCGCGCGGGTGAATAACCTGAAGAATATCGATGTCGATATCCCGCACAATCAACTCGTCGTTTTGAGTGGAGTCAGCGGCAGTGGAAAGAGTTCTCTGGCGTTCGACACGCTGTTCGCCGAAGGGCAGCGTCGATACCTCGAGAGTCTATCGACGTACACGCGACAGTTTCTCGATCAGTTGGAGCGGCCCGACGTTGATACGATCAGCGGTCTTCCCCCGACCATCAGCATCGATCAAAAAACCGGTTCGGTCCGACCCCGCAGCACGTTGGCAACCACCACTCAGATTTACGATTACCTTCGATTGCTGTATGCGCGGGCCGGTCAGGCACATTGCCCGCAGTGCGGAATTGCCGTCTCGCGGCAGACCTCACAGCAAATCGTCGATCGCATTCTCGAACTGGAAGAGCGGCGGAAAGTGATGATTCTCGCGCCGATGGTGCGGGGGCGCAAAGGGCAGCATCGGGGGGTGTTCGAGAAGATCAGCCGCGAAGGATTCGTTCGCGCGCGTGTGAACGGCGAAGTCATCGATGCCGCCGATCCACCCGAGTTGAGCCGTGGCAAGACGCACCATATTGAAGCGGTTGTTGATCGGATTATTATCAAGGAAGGCATTCGCCCGCGGCTGCAGGAGTCGGTCGATCTCGCTCTGTCCCACGGACAGGGTGCGTGTCTGGTGAGTTTTCGCGATGGAGAAACGTGGCACGATCGGCTCTACAGCGAGCGATTTGTCTGCGTCGAGTGTGGTGAAAGCTTTGCCGAGTTGGAACCGCGGACATTCAGCTTCAATAGCCCTTACGGTGCATGTCCGGAGTGCGAAGGGTTGGGCAAGGTGCCGGCAGATGACGTCAGCGATGCGGATGGCAAACTGAGTGGCGACATTGTGGAGCAACAGGTCTGCAAGGTATGCGACAGCAGTCGGCTGAACCCGTTTGCGCGGTCCGTCGCGCTCGGTGGTGTGCGACTGCACGAATTGACGGCGTTGTCGGTCGCGGCAGCAAGTGACGCGATTGGCAAGATGCGGGACGAACTGATTGCGAATAGTCAGCCCGGTTCACTCACGCCGGAAGGAAGGTTGGCGGCCGAACGAACGCTGCCGGAAATCGCTTCGCGCCTTGGTTTCTTGGAGAAGGTCGGGCTGGAATATCTTTCGCTCGACCGCACGACGCAGACACTTTCGGGCGGCGAATTTCAACGGGCGCGGCTTGCGGCCGGGCTTGGATCCGGCTTAACCAGCGTCTGTTACATTCTGGATGAACCCACAGTCGGTCTGCATGCCCGCGACAGCGAGCGGCTGATTCTCGTGCTGGAGGAGCTGCGCGATCAGGGGAGCAGCCTCATTGTCGTCGAACACGACGAACAACTGATGCGGCGGGCCGACTATCTCATCGACATTGGGCCGGGTGCTGGAACGGATGGCGGAGAAGTCGTTGCGGTCGGGACGCCGGACGAAGTTGTTCGCCGGGCGGAATCGGCAACGGCTCGATTCCTCCGCGATGGTTCGCCGGTGGTGAAGGCCGATCGGCGAACCATTGATCACGAAAAGTCGCTGTCGATTTACGGTGCGCGGCTGCACAATCTTCGCGGTATTGATGTGGAGATTCCGTTGGGCGCGCTGGTCTGCGTAACGGGCGTCAGTGGATCGGGGAAGAGTTCTCTGTTCACACAAACGCTTGTTCCCGCCTTGAAGCAGGCAGTTGCCGGCAACCCGATCGTCGGCCCGTTTGAGCGGATGGAGGGCGTCGGGAAAATAGTGCGGATTGTGGAGATCGACCAGAAACCGATTGGCCGTTCCGGCCGATCAAACGCCGCAACCTACACGGGACTTTGGAACGAAATCCGCAAGTTATACGCGCGGACTCGCGATGCCCGGCTGCGGGGTTACAAGGCACGTCGCTTCAGCTTCAACGCACGCGAGGGCCGTTGCGAACACTGCAAAGGCTCGGGAGCCGACCGCATCGAAATGCAGTTTCTGCCCGATCTGTTTGTCACCTGCCCGGTGTGCAAAGGGGATCGGTTCAACCGGCAAACACTTTCCGTTCGATTTGCCGGCATGAATCTGGCCGACGTCCTTCGGCTGAAAGTCAGCGATGCGTTGCAGCGATTCGAGAACGTGCCGAAATTGCATTCGTTGCTTCAAACCCTCAGCGATGTGGGATTGGGTTATCTCGAACTGGGGCAGTCGTCGTTGACACTTTCCGGCGGCGAGGCGCAACGAATCAAACTGGCCGGTGAACTGACACTGGCGGCCAATATTCCCACGCTCGTCTTGCTCGATGAGCCAACCACCGGACTGCATCCCGTCGAGACGGCGCGGCTGGTTACAACGCTGCAAAGGCTCGTCGAACAGGGCAACAGCGTGCTGGTGATCGAGCATCAACTCGACGTCATCGCCGCCGCCGATTGGGTGATCGACATGGGGCCGGAAGGCGGATCCGGCGGCGGCCAATTGGTGGCAGCTGGCACGCCTGAAGAGATTGCAGCCATCGACGAAGGTCACACCGGCAGCGCGTTGCGTCGGCATCTCATGTGAAACGACAAGGTTCTGGCGACCAAAAACTCACCACCGACGTGGTGAATTCGTGCCGTAGATCGGCACCCAATTCGCCGATCAAGAATCGAGAACGGGGGACTTTCTGCGACGAGTCGTGACGGCGATGAATCAGCAAGCCAGCCTATTGTGCGGCTTCCTCACCCTCCGGTTCTGGTTCTTTCCAGTCCATCAGGTGGTCGTCCGGTTCCGTCAACGCCATGTGATCATCTTTGCCGTCGGCGGCGGAAAGTTCGATGCCCGACTCGGAGAGCATTGTGGCGTGCTCAGACTCGCCTTCGATCAAACCGTCGTCGTTAATGGCACGCCACCACTGCAAGTGGGGCCAATCGCGGCGAACGGTTTTCAGGCAGGTCATCATCGTCCGGCCTTTGGTTCCAGCACTGAAGCCGGCACGTCCTGCGATGTCGCTAAATGTCGCCAATTTGTCGGCTCGTTTCAGTTCCCACAGGACTTCCGCCACTTCTTGTGCTCTCGTGGACACCATAGCCGATACCTCTTTCTCTTCTTTTGAAAAACAATTTCGAGTCGTCCGTTGCAACCTTCGTCGCCGACGAACAGTGATCCGATTCAGATCAGTCGTCGCGTAGCCGGTTTACGGCAGAAGGCCCCTCTGAGGACGCAAAAAATCCCCGGATCAAGCCAAGACGCTTTTCCTGCCGACCATCTCGGACCGACAATCAACTTCCCTGTTTCAAAGCCTGAGCAAATGGTCGGCGACTCGCAATGAGTGCCGGAATTGACATCAACAACTGGTTCAGTTTGCATACCAGTTCAATACCTATAGATTACACCATCGGTGGGGCTGTCACAAGTCCGCGCGCGACCGCTTGGGCGGTTGAAAAAGTGGATAATTCTCGACTCAAACGGTCTTTTCATGGTAGACGAATTTGCTGGCCACGGTGTGCGATTTCGGTATCCGGATTTCTGGGAGCTGACCGAACAACAGAATGACGACGGGGTTGCGGTGACCATTTCCGGTCCCGGGACCAGTTTCTGGACGTTGCAGTTGTTTTTCGATGCTCCCGCGCCGGAACACGTGATTTCTCAAGCCGTCGAAGCGTTTCGTGCTGAGTACGAGGAAATCGACTTTTACCCCGTCAGCGCCGAGCTTTGCGCGCGACCGGCCTCCGGCGGCGACGTCGAATTCGTTTGCCTGGAATTGATGAACAGCGCGTTCCTGCGTGCATTTCAGGCGGATCGGTTTACGGCACTTGTCTTGTTTCAAGGGACTGACGCTGAACTCGAAGAAACCCGCGAAACACTCGATGCCATCACAGACAGCCTGCGGTGCGACAGTGACGATGATGGAAAATTAGAGGGTTCGTAGTGACCAACGTCGCGTACTTTGGATTGTTTCATATCATCAGCCGGCACGCGCTAGCGTCCGGTTCTCGACAGATTCCCCTAACCGTGGGCTAGCGCCCTGCGGCTGATTTTGAATCAACGTCCAAACTAAGTGCCATTGGTTCGTAGTGACCGCATTCATGCGGTTTCCGTGCGCCTATCAACCTGCACTAATCCGCATCAACTGAAACCGCCCAACGTGCGGTTCCGGCATGCGGTTTCCATGCTCGTCGCGCAATTCGACATCGAAATTGCGTCGGTGGGCGAGTTCGATAAAGGATGCCGCTGTCTGCCGGCCGGCATCGCCAATCCAGCAGCGACCACCTCCATCGAGCATGGTTGCGAGGAGATCCAACAGTGGCACATGGTCGCGAACATCGTAAATGACGTCGCACGCCAGAATCAGCGGGTAACGCTCAGAAATCGGTTCTCGCCAATCGAGAACGAGAGAACGGGCTTTGTCGAATCCGTTGGCGTGGGCGTTGTAGAGGGCCAGTTGGACGGCGTGCGGCTCGTAATCGCTGAACGTCACATCCAGACCGCTGGCTAACCCCGCCAGGCCAACCAGCCCCACGCCGCATCCCAGTTCCAGCGTTCGCGTCGCACCGGTCCAGTTGGCCGACGCTATCGCACTGGCCATCGGTAGAGCAGATGTCCAAAGGTGGGGCCAGTAGGGCGCATAGTCGTCGTCATCTGGCCGAGACGCCAACGTAACCGGGTCGCTAAGAAACTGATTGGGGTCGGCAGGCAGCGTCAGGCGAAAAGCCTGCGAACCGACCGTAACCTCGCGGCTCGTCCAGCCTCCCGGAATCACCGGAAGTCCACCGGCATTCGGGCCGAAGCCCGAATCCGGTAAACGCGAGATTTTCGCACGCGATCCAGACACGATTGTTACTCCCGCTCGCGACTGGTTTTCAAAACTGCGCTGCGATTGGCGTTACTACCGACGGCCTTCAATGGCAACCAACAAGAGTCCGCCTGCAAGAATCAAATAGGGGCTGATGGTCGATTCCGGATAGACGGTAACAGTCATGCGACGGACAAACAGATTGAAGTGCGTGCGGAACAGTGCCAATTCGTTACCGTCGGCGTCTCGCAGCACGAACTTCTGTGGGATCAAGTGGCCCCACGGGACATAGCGACGAACCAAAGCCATGCCGGTGCTGTCTTCTAGGATGGTCCCGATCTCTCCGTCGTTTTAATCCAGCACGACCCACTCGTCCCGAATCATGGACTTGAAACCCTTGCGCTGCAGTGCCCCAAGTTTCTTGTCTTTCTTGCTGTCAACCACATCGTAAGCGGCACTGAAGTCGATCACCTTACGGGCCTGAATGGTCAGCCGCTCCTCGTCCGTCGACTCGTCTGTGTAGAGTCGAATGTCTTCCTTCAGTTTGAACGCCTTCTGCTTGCTGAAGCCGATCAGTTTGTCGTTGGAATCGTAGATGTGAAATTTTGCACCAAGAAACGAGATGATTTTTTTTCGGATCGTAAACTCAGTGCCGGTTGATCCCGTTGACATAGATCAGGTTTCCTCGGAGAAATGTATGAGGGCGTAGGGGAATTGTCTGTTCTCCCGAAGAAAAGAGGATGATGTTACAGTAGCCAATTATCAAGTGAACCGTTCGGTTAATTCGGCCGAGGCCGTTGATTGCACCTTTTCGTTGATTGCCAGAAATGTCGTCAGAAGTGATTTACTGGATTTGGGCGGCACTGTTGGTGCTGTGCGCTGTGGCGGCTTGGTTCGCGACGCTGTTCTCGTTGCCCGGCAACTGGGTGATGGTGCTGTTGGTCGTCGTCTTTGCACTCTTCTACCCCGAGGCCGAAGGCCGCGGAGTTGGCTGGATTGGTGTCGCGGTCGTTGCGGGTCTGGCTGTCGTGGGAGAAGTCATTGAGTTCGCTGCCGGTGCCGCCGGCGCTGCCAAAGAAGGTGGCAGCCGTCGCGGAATGCTGTTGGCAATTCTGGGAGCGGTTGTGGGCAGTGTTGTCGGCGCATTTATCGGAATACCGATTATTCCCGTCGTCGGCTCCATTATTGCGGCAGTTGGCGGTGGTGCGCTGGGCGCGTTTTGCGGTGCATATTTGGGTGAAACCTGGAAGGGCAAAACGTCGGCCGAAAGCATCGCCGTTGGAAAGGCCGCTCTCATCGGACGGCTGCTGGGGACGATGGCCAAGCTAATCGTCGGTGCAATGATGGTCGTCGTTATCGCGCTGGCGGTGTTCGTCGATTGGCTGTAGCACTGATTTCAAAGGTCAAGTTTCGATTAACGAATTGGGTGGGTGCCACTGGCGACACGCCAGTGGCACTCGATGGCGAAGACTTGGCAAGAAATCAGGTGTATTCAATCAACACGCCGTAACCGCAGGCATCGCTGTCGACCGGGCGAAAGTCGCGGTGCACGGACACAACTCTCGCACCCGCGTCGATGTGAAAGGCCAGAACCGGGTCGAGCAATTCACCATCGGAGTTGCGTGCCGGAATGTAGTCTTCGATTGGGATCGTTGCGTGTTGCGAATAGGCCGCCGGTCGCGTGAAGCCAACGATTCGAACGACGCCGACGAGACCGCGTGCCAATTCAATTTGGCGATCGACCAACAAACGTCCCAACCGACGACCGCGAACTTCCGGCAGCACACCCACGCCAACAAGTTGGTAAATCTCGCCGTCGCCGGTGTGCGAGCGCGTGAAGCGATTTCCGTCGGTGATTGAATCGTAAGTGTGGGATTGGGCAGCGAGAAAGTTTGCCGTAATTCGCTGGGCCGATGCCGTGCCGACAATTCGTCCCGCTGAAACCGCTACCAATTGGCCGTCCGCATAGGCGGCGATCCGCGCGGCGAACTCCTCGGCGGTGGTCGCCAGCCGTGCGGGCCAGCTTTGCCGATCGACACCGGCCATCGCGGCAGCATCGCTGGCGGTTGCCGCGCGCACGATTATTTCCCGTTCAACCATTCATCCAACACCGAGTTGTTGTGTTCGCCAAGCTGGGGGGCATGCGGCGAAAGCGGGGGAGCTTGACCGTTCATCCGCAACGGCGATCCGGCCGCCAGAAACCGCTCGCCCGCCGGACTCTCCATTTCGCGGAGCATGTCGCGCGACTGCAATTGCGGATCGGCAACCACTTCGGCGACATTCCGAATGGGGGCCGCCGGCACACCTGCCGATGTGAGTAATTCCAGCCAATGCCCTTGTGGATGTTCTCGCAGCCGTGCCGCAAGGGTTTCATTGAGAAAGTCGCTGTTCTCGGTCCGCGACGCGTTATCGGCCAGGCGGGGATCGTCGGCCAATTCCGGCTGGGCTATCACATCACACAGTTTACGCCAAAGAGCATCGTTACCCGCCGCGATGACAATGGAACCGTCGGCGGTTGGAAACGCCTGAAATGGCGTGATCGACGGGTGACGTGTCCCCAACGGGACGGGGACATCACCAGTAACAGAGTGGCGGGCGATGGCGTTTTCCAGCGCGGCGACCGCACAATCGAGCATCGCAATGTCAGCAACGCAGCCTTCGCCAGTCTGGTCGCGGTGTCTTAGCGCCGAGATAACTGCGATCGCGCCGAACATGCCGGTCAATATGTCGCTGATCGAGGTGCCGACGCGCACCGAGTGTCCCTCACCTTCGCCGGTGATGCTCATCAGTCCGCTCATCGCCTGAATAATCACATCGTAGGCGGGCCGATTGACATTGCCGGTATGACCGTAACCCGACAGCGATGCGTAGACGAGTCGCGGGTTCAGCGTCTGGAGTTGTTCGGCCGAAAGTCCCCAGTCGGACATCGTGCCGGGCCGAAAGTTTTCGACCAGCACATCGGCCCGTTCGGCGAGTTGCAGGAATGTTGCACGGTCGATTTTCTGCTTGAGATCCAGCGTGATGCTCTTCTTGCCGCGGTTGATGCTGGCGAAATACGCGCTCAATCCCGACGGCAGAAACGGGCCGAACTGACGCGAATCGTCGCCGCTGTCGGGCCGCTCAATCTTGACAACTTCGGCTCCGAGGTCGGCAAGAATCATCGTGCAGTACGGCCCGGCGAGGACACGAGTGATGTCGAGTACGCGCACTCCTTTGAGGGGCAGGGGATGGGTGGCGGCGTTTATTTCTTCGCTCATTTGTTGTCGGCCTGATCCCGCCCATCTGTGTTTTGCCAATGCAACGCGTATTGGGCCGATGGAACCGCATGAATGCGGTTACTACGAACCGTCACGCGGTTATCCGAACATTTTGTGCGCTTCGCGGTAGCCGATTCGTGGAGCGCGGATCAGTTTGCCTTTGAGCTTCTCGCCGTTTGGATTCACGTACACTCGGCCGGTCGGCAATTCGCTATCGGGGCGGACGTCCAACACGTGAATGTTGAAGAGATATGCCGGCTCGGTGATCGCCTTGAACCAATGCACGTTGTCTTTGAAGTCGGAGACGGTCGAGTATTCGCCCGGCTGAAATTTGCGGTCGATTGTCGGCTTGATGATGATGTGCTCTTTTTGATCCTCGATTCGGTCGTAGTGAAGTCCGTGCAAGTCGCCCTTCAGAACGAGAAACGCGGTCGCCATATTGTTGTGGCCATGCGGGACGACGGAACGGCCCTTCTTCAAACCGAAGATCTGCTTTCCGAACACGATCTTTTTGGGCAACCCTTCCACCTCGGGGAATTGGAAGCGAATGCTGCGTGCTCCGTTATCGACGAGCTTTGCTCCCGCGGCCAGACGGTCGAAATCGAGCAGCTTCAACAGGTCGGGCAAATCGACGCGGGCGAAGAGTTCCTCGACTTTCTTTTGCCACTCGATCTGTTCGATTTTTTGACCTTTGATGTCTTGTCCCAGTTCCTGCAAACCGACCAGCCACTTCGCTGCGGTCGGCTTCACTTCGGCTGCGAACAGGTCCTGTTGAAATGCGGTTTCCAACAATGAATACGTCAGCAGCGACCCCAGTGCTTGCTTCGAGAAACCTCGCCGTGATATCGCGTCCATCATGGTCCCCTTTGTGGCAGGCAAAAACAGATGTGTCGAAGCGGCATCGTAACATGTGTCGTTCGTCAATCACCAGCCCGCAGCGCAAGCAAGAGTATTTGCGTGGAAGCGGGTTGACATCACACGTTAGCGCCGCCGTCCACCACAATTTCCTGTCCGGTGATATGCCCGGCCGATTCAGATGCGAGAAAGAGCGCCACTTCCGCGACATCCTGTGGCGTGCCGAGTTGTGCGGTCTTGAGCGGGCCTATCATTTTCGACAGCAGCTGTTCGGTCTGTTTTGGTGACACGCCGGTCCTGTGCCACATCGGTGTGTCTGTCGGTCCGGGCGCAATGCAGTTGACGCGGATGCGGCGCGGTGCGAGTTCCACTGCCAGCGAACGGGCCGTCGCAGCGACGGCTGCTTTTGTTGTATTGAATGCGCCGAGTCCGCAGCCCTCTCGCATTCGGCCGGTAAGACAAATTACGGCGGCATTGGAATTGAGATGCGGCACGAATGTGCGAACGGTGTTTAAGGCCCCCAGAAAGTTGACTTGTAACTGCACGTCGATCTGTGATTCATTGGCATGAACAAGCGGGGCAAGGCGGGCGATGCCGGCCGCCGGGACGAGGATGTCAATCTGGCCGAATCGCCGTGCTGTCGCCGTCGCCAGTCGCGCGAGGTCTTCGCCAACGGTCACATCGCCGGTCACCGTCAGCACACGGGCCGGTGCCAGCGCGGCGACTTCATCCAGCGGAGCGGCATTGCGGGCAAAGAGAACGACCTTGGCCCCTTCGTTGAGGAACAGCTCAGCCGTCGCACGACCGATGCCGCTGCCGCCCCCGGTAATGACGGCCACTTTGTTCAACAGAGTTTGCGGCATTGTGACACGCGACCGACAACCGGCCTACTTCTTCTTTGGTGTCGGTTTGAGGACATTCAGCCAGAGGTCGGACGTTTTTGCCGTCAGGCCGGCAATTGGTGCCGTTGCTTTGCGGACGCGTTTGTCATCGTCGCCTTTGGGGGTCCCGACAATTTGGAATCGACCGTCGATGATGACATCCTCCACTGCTATCAGTACCACTTCGACTTTCTTGGCGGTTGTCTTGTCTTTGGCAACCGAGGTGACCGTTGTGACGGCAACACTTTCCGGCAAACCGGTTGCGGTGATTTCAATGTCGCCAGCGAACCCACGCTCGCGGGTTATCGTCACGGGAAGTTTCAACGGTGTCCCGGCGGTCAGTTTGAATGTGTCGGCCGCTGCGCCCAGTTGGAAGTCGGGCGTCTGCAGTTCCGCAGTGAGACGATACGCATACCGCAGTCCCCCGTGACCGAAGAGGTCGGAGACCGCGAGAACATATCGGCCATCTTTCGGAATCGTATAGTCCAACGCGGGGTCGAACTTGCCACGTTTGGGATCGTCCACTCGTTTCAAAACCTTACCATCTGCGTCCTTCAACTCAATCACTGCATCCAATGCTTGCCCGAGCGAGCGGGAGTCGATGCGGAAGGCGAGTCGCTCTCCCTTCTTCGCGGCAAATGCAAATCCGTCTTCATCGCCGGCCGTCGAGATGCAACCGGTGATTGTCGTAGGCAGAGTGAACTCAAGCGGCTTTCCTGCGACATCCGGTTCCGACTCGGAAATTGAAGGGGATTCACCGACGCGAAGTTCCAGCGTGTTGGCCAATTGAGCATGATGCACTCTCACCGTTTCAGCATCGCCGGTCTCGGAAATCGAAAACGTCCGAAGTGAATCGCTGAGGTTCCATCCGCGCAATTCCACCGAGCGACCCGCGCCGCGCGTTACCGAGAGCGGAACCGTGTGATCGACAAACGGCCCGTTTGTCAGTGTCAGGCGGTAAATGTAGGTCGCTGCGCCAGCCAGCCGAATCGAACTGTTTGGCTTCGACGGGAAGGCAAATACGCGTACGAAATGCGTACTTGTCGTTGTTGCGGTGAACGCCAACTGCGGGTCGAATCCGCGGGCGTCGTCGTTCTGCTGAAGCACGAAACCCGCCGGCGAAACAACCTGCAACAAACCGTCCATGGGAGAACCCAACAGGCCGTTTGCATCGAGTGAAGCAACCAGCGTTTCGCCCGCTTTCAACGGCACGGCGAAGACATCAACATCGCCAGCCTTCGCCAGCGCACCGTGAACGACGACTTGCGTGGAAGGAAGTTGTTGTGCTTTGGCCAGTTCGTTGTTGGGTTCCTTATCGAGCGTTTCGGCCAGAGTGCCGATGACGAATGGACGCAGGGCGGATGCACCCTCGGCATTTGTGAGACGAATCCAGCAGAGGCCGGGTTGCGAATCGGCCGCCACTGCAACCGTGAATTTCGATCCTTTCTCGGGAACCGTTATCGTCACGTCGTCGCGGCTGCACCATCCGCGCACGGGCGGAGTTCCCAGACTACCGGAAATCGTCACCTCAACCGTCTGCCCCCGCTGCGCACCGGCAGGCAACAGCGTCTTCAATTCCGGCGCTGCGGCGAACGCGGAATTGGTAACCAGCGCGGTGAGGGCGAGCAGGAGTGAGATGCGTCGTTGCACGGTCGTGATTCTCATATGTGTGAACGAATGATCGAGCGGGTGCCACTGGCGTGTCGCCAGTGCCGATCATGTATTGCACTGGCGACACGCCAGTGGCACCCATCAACAGGTGTTTTCTATTGTCTGTGTCATCCCGGCGATTCAGCATGTCGCCATCATGCCCCGCCAGCGGGATCTCTGGTTGAAGGACGTCTCAACCCATCACTTCAACAATGGGCGTGGGATTGGAAACCAGGTGCGTCGGGCGGCCCTGGGGCGTGTACAGCATTTGGTTGGGATTGATGCCCAGTTTACGGTAAATGGTTGAGGCGAAGTTCTCCGGCGATTTGACGTTTTCGACAGCCGAATAGCCGGCCCGGTCGGTCGCGCCGACAATCGTTCCGCCCGGAGTTCCCGCACCGGCCATCAGCACCGACATGGCGTTGGACCAATGGTCGCGTCCGCCACGGGTATTGATTTTCGGTGTCCGCCCGAACTCGCCCAGCATGACGACGAGTGTTGAATCCAACATGCCGCGGTCGTCCAAATCGTCGATGAGTGCGGCAACCGATTGATCGATCCCCGGCATACGTGTATTGAACTTGGGGAAGATGTCAACGTGATGATCCCAACCCCCTTCGTAGAGCGTGATGAACGGCACACCCGCTTCAACCAACCGACGCGCCAACAGTGCCCGTTGGCCAAATGCATCGCGGCCGTATTTGTCGCGGAGGGAGTCCGATTCGGAGGCAATGTCGAACGCCTTTTGCGCCTCGGGCGAAGTGACGAGATCCATCCCCTGTTCATAGTAGGTATCGAGTGCTGCAACGGGATCGGCCGCCACCGGCTGTTCGATCCGCGGCAAATGATCCACCAGCTTTCGCAAGTCGGCACGGTGTGTGAATCGGTCGTTGGTCAATCCCTCGGGCAATGCGACATCACGAACACGAAAATTTGCGCTCGATGGATTGTCCGAAACGACAAATGGTGCGTACTTCGCACCCAGAAAATTGGGACCGCCCGAACGCGACATTCGCGGCATCGAAAAGTACGCCGGCAGGCTGGCAGCCGATTGTCGCTCGTACGCGGTGACCGAACCGAGGCTGGGATGAAAGCTCACAAACGCGCCGCAGCCAACGGGAATGCGCGGCGGAGAGCCGGTCATCATGTAGTGATTGCCCGCGCCGTGGTTCCCCTGGTTATGCCGGATCGAGCGAATGATTGCGTAGCGATCGAGCCGTTCGGCGAGCTTACGGCAGTGCTTCGAGAACTGAACGCCGGGCAGTTTGGTCGAGATGGCTTCGAATTGGCCACGGATCTCCGCAGCGGCCGCTGGCTTGGGGTCGAATGTTTCGTAATGCGAGGGGCCGCCGTCCAGCCAGATGAGAATGCAACTTTTGGCTTTTGCTGTTGGCTGATTCGTCTCGGCAGCGCTGCTGCGCAGCCGCAGCACGTTGGTCAATCCGCCGCCCAGCAGCGAACCCAACCCAAGTTGCAGGCAGCTGCGTCGTGAGAATCCTTCGCAATTCCGATGGCCCACCATGAATTCATCCTTACCTGGTTGAAGCGAACGTCCGAGGCACTCCGCATTCGCGTCGCGGTTAGCCTAGTTTTTGAACACAAACTCTGGCGTATTCAGCAGCGCCCAGAGTAGATCTTCGGTCGCGATGCGGCGGTTTGTCCCGTCTTTGTAGAAAAGTCCCGTGCCGATTCTCAACTCTTCGGTGTCGGGGAAACGCGAGTAAACCAACAGGTACAGCTCTTCGACGATCTTGGCCGGTGTCTGTTTGGCGCCGGCAAGTTTTGCGGCACGGCCTTTATCGCTAGTCGCCTTGCTATACAGGTTTCGCGCATTCATCAAATGCAATGCCTGGACGATCGTTGTATCGCCGGTTCTTTCACAGGGCGGATCCTGGTTCGGATCGGGACGACCGAACGCGTCCAGGAAGATCGACTCGATGCGGTGCGTCCACAATTCCTTCGCCAGAGAACCGGCCGGCATGGCCGCGAAAGTTTCCGGAATGTCGGTGATGGCAGTGATGGCATCGAGCAGAACTTCCGCCCGCAATCTCTGCCGATAATATCGCGAGTAGTTTCGTGTATCGACCACGTTCCGCTCGTTGGGAAGGGAGCCCAACCCATACACGTGAGAGTTGGCGATGCGGCGAATGAGCTTCTTCAAATCGTACTTCTGCTCGCGAAAGTCGGCGGCGAGTGCGTCGAGCAGCGGACCGTTGGACGGCGGATTCGTGCCCCGCAAATCATCGACCGGATCGACAATTCCGCGCCCCATCATGTCGGCCCAGACACGGTTCACCATCACCTTGGAAAAGTACGGGTTCTCGTCAGCGGTAATCCACGACGCCAGTGCAGCCCGGGGATCTTCGCCTTCGGCAATAGGTGGTGCGATTCCAGTGAGCGGGCGCGGCTGCATGACTGCGCCGGTGAGTGGGTGTTTGACTGTGCCGGTTGACCGATTGAAGATGAACTCTTCCGACCCAGAAATCGGGGCGGAAATTCCGGTTCCTTTGCGGCCCACTTGAGCAAAGTAAGCCGCGAAACTGTAGAAATCGTTCTGTCCCCACACCTCAAACGGATGATGGTGGCAGCGGGCGCATTCCAGCCGGACGCCCAGGAATAATTGGCTGACGATTGTCGTCAGGTCTTCGGGCGAACGGCGGTCGCGAAACATCGTCACAGCACCGTTGCGAAACGAACTGCCCTTGGCCGAAATCAGCTCACGTGTGAATTGATCCAAAGGCTTGTTCTTGCGAAAGGAGTCGCGAATCCAGAAGTCGTAATTCAACGTTGCCTTGATGCCGACGTGATAGGGATTCGGCCGCAATAAATCGGCCCACTTGTTGGCCCAGTGTTCGGCGAATTCCGGCTCGGCCAGCAATCGGTCGACGAGTTGCTCGCGTTTTTTCGGCGAGCCATCTTTGAGGAAGTCTCGCGTCTCTGTCGGAGTTGGCAGCCGGCCGATGATGTCGATGGTGGCCCGCCGCAGGAAACGCTGGTCCGACGCCGGCTCCGACGGGTACAACCTTAACCGTTCCAGTTTCTGCCAGACGTGCTTGTCGATGAAATTCTTCTGCGGCAGCTTCTGGTAGTATTCCGGAGAGACATCGCCGGCCAACGGCACCGCGATGTTGCAGACGGTGATTTGATCCAGGAAGCGGGCCATCACCGCGGCATCGCCGGTGATCGTGCCGGCGGAGATCAAGCCGTCGGCGTTCACGCTGGCGATGGCCGACTCGTTCGATTGATACGTACTCAATCGCGTCACGTCGCGCCGCGAGCCGTCCGAATACCAGGCCGTTACCAGCAACTGTTGTTGTTCTCTGTTTTCCAGAACGCGGTCGCCCGGATCGATCGTCACGCGTTCGAGCGTTGGCGTTCCCACCACGCGGCGAACCGCTCCACCGTCGATCCACCGCAGCATTGTCTGGTAATGTTCGCCCTCGAATTCGAGCCGCTTGCCTCCACCGTGCGGAGCGACGGACGTTGCCTTTTTCAGCAACAAGCTTGCCTCGGGGTCGCCGAGAAACAGCCGACGGCCGCGTGCTTCCTTCGTGAGCGCATCGTGATCGAAGTTCGGGTCGAATCCGAGCAACGACAGTTGAAACCCGTTCTGTCCGCGTGCTTTCCCGTGACACGCTCCTTGGTTGCAACCCTGCCGTACGAGGATCGGCTGGATGTCCCGCTCGAAATCGACCGGCAAGATGCCGGTGGCTGCGGTCACTTTCACGCTGACTTCTGATTGCTGACCGCCCGCACGCACAAGAATTCGTCCGGCACCATCGCCTGTCGGCGTGACGATTCCACGTTCGTTGACCTGCACGATATTTGGTGTCAGCGACTGATATGTCGCGGTTCGCGTGAGATCGAACAGTCGGCCGGACGCGTCGCTGCCGGTGACCAGGATCTGCTGTTTTGCCGCATGTCCCCGCAGGCTGAATGTGGGGGGTAAGAGCTGCATCTTTGCGACGGAGATGTTGTCGGTCGAGATGTCATCTGCGCTGGCACGATTCTGCCCGACGGATGCCAGCATCAGCAGCACGGCACTCGCTCGCCAAATCCACTTGTCTCGATGGTTCTTCATATAGCCCGGCGGGAGAAGAGGTAAGCGGTGGGTCATCGGCAGGAGGGCAGCACACGCCGAGAGCGTAAACTGCCACTGCTCCAGTATAACGCCCGAGCAGAGTCTCTCTCAATAGCAACGGCCCATAACTTCCCGCAGCCGTCGGGGTTGCTACTGGCGCTTCACCGGTGTTTTCCGGCGGATTGTGGTGACCCGATTCATCGACCCTTTTAGGATCCAACAAGGGTAGGATCCAACAAAGGCGGCGCGGCAGGAAGCAATCGAACCGCATGAATGCGGTCACGACGAACCAATGGCACTTACTTTGGACTTTGAATCAGAATCAGCCGCAGGGCGCTAGCCCACGGTTCCCGGCTTTTATCGAGAACCGGACGCTAGCGCGTGCCGGCTGATGATGCTAACCGTTCCAAAGTAAGTGGCATTAGTCACTATGAACCGACTGCAACCAACTCTTCGCGTTGCTTTTCGATCGTTGATGAACCGACGACCTGTTCCATTGCGTGGAGAACGACCGGGTGCAGTTCGAATTGCGTGCTGTTTTTCAGCCTAAGAATCGCCTGCGAGGGGTTGGTGACCGGCGTGTCGTACATGCCGGTGATGACGGCGTCGTACTCGCTCGCTGCCTGAATGATCTGCGAGCCAAACGGCGCGGCCTCGTTTCGTTCGTCGGTGGAGTCGAGTTGCAATCCATCGAAATTGGATTCCCGCCCCAACAGTAACGGCAAAGCACTGGACAGCTTGGAGCCAAGTGAATGGGCCAGGTCGGTGCCTTGGAAGGTGTGTTCGGAAGTCTTTGTTGGATGCGAACCCAAATCGCCAACGGCACGCCGCATGGCGCGGGCGGTGATTTCCAGATTTTGCAATGACCGGACGGCATTGCGACAGAATGGCAGGGCCAGACCCTCTGTGCGTATGTGAAGTAGCCAACGCGGATGCGCGGCATGCGAGAGATGCTCAACGTGCGTCGGATTTCAGCGACAAACCCTTGCTTGCGCTGCGGGCTGGTCTTGTTTACTTCATGGAATACGTTTCGTATTCGCGATCGCATGGGGTGCCACGGGTGATGTGCATGCGGCATTCTTGCGGTTCGATAATGACCGAGAACACCGTTTGCCAGAAGCCGGTGTTCTCGTCGTCATTCTGGTGGCGGCAGATGGAGCGGGGGTGATTGTCGTGGTCGCGGAGGGCCGCTTTGACAGCATCCACCGTCGAGCCGCTATCGCCGTTCGATGTTAGTAGTGAATCAATCCGCGACTTGCGCGGGTGCGATTCGATCAACTCGGGGAAGTCGTCGTTGATGCCGACCAGTTCCGGATGCAGGCAATGATTGGTGTGCGTGATGCGTCCCGGCCCTTCATCGGTGAGGACATGGACGTTCTCTATCGTCACTTCCAAGTCGGCCGGACCCTCTGGCGTGGAGAGCATGATATTGGCCGGTATCGCTCGTTCGGCGCGGCTGACGGCTTCGACCACGCCATCGAGCGACGACGATTCGTAGATGCCACGGACGGTGAAGTAGTGCGGCACGCCGCGCGTTCGTGCGGGAGCGGGAAGTGTATTCAAACAGAGGCCGACGCCGGCATCGTTGAAGCCAATATACGAAATCAGTCCGGCCTGCGTGACGGTTGTGAGCGCCGGTTTGCCGGTTGGCCGCCGTGTCAATACGACCGTAAATGGATCGAGCGCGACATCGTTATCCCAGTTCTGGGCGACAATGCTGCCGGCCCGCGCCGTGGGAGACAACGCCAACGACGTGCAGCCCGCTTCCGGCTCGGCCTGCAATTGGTTGCGAACTTGCAGCAGCATCAGGTCTTCCAGTGAAACTCGAGCCGCTTCGGCCATGCCGCGAAGTTCGTCCACCGAATCTCCGCTGTAGTCCTCGGCCAGTTCCATCGACTCCGCCACAACGGCCCGCGCTGCATCGCGCGAGACCCGCATCGTTCGATTAACGCGCGCGAGCGCAATCTCGCAGAAGCCACGAATCTCCTCTCCGGCCGCTTCGCCAATTTGCCGACCCATGTCACGCGGCGAACCGCCGACTGTGATTTCGCGGTAACGTGACGGGGCAGTGGGTGCTGGCATGGTGGGCTCCAGTGGTAATTCAACTTGATGATGGCGGTTGCGATGCCAAGTTGTGTTTGGTGAGATGGGTGCCACTGGCGACACGCCAGTCGCACCCTTTTAGGTCAACTGCGGCAACGCACATTTCTTCTCGGCGGTTTCTTTGCTGCCGACCGGCTGGTAGGTGAGTTTCATCTCGCCGCCGTCGATTGTGACCTTGGTGAAACCGGGGCGAAACTCCGGCAGGTTGTAGCCGGGGGCCTTCTGCTGCTCCAGCTTGCGGTCGAGATTGTACAACACCGAAGGGAAGAGGATTTCGTGGACCGGGGCGTGATCGTTCCAGCCGCGAATGCCGTTATGAAAGTGTCCGTGCATCAACGCGAGAATGCGATCCTGGTGGCGTTCGATTGTCTCGTAGAGCGAGGTTTGCCCTTGGTCCGGCTTGACGTACCAACCGCGATCCGGATGGCGATTCTTGTGTGCCGGCACATGCATGCAGATGGCGACGAACATGTCGCGCTTGGCGGCGTCGCGGCATTGTCGGTCGATCCATGCAATTTGCTGCTCTTCCAGAAAACCGTCGTGCGAGTCGGTGTGCGCGTTGCCTAGCAGCAGAAAACGAAGCCACTTGAGATCAACCGTGGTATCGACCGTCTTGCGAATGTACTTTTCGAACAACGGCTGCGGATCGTGATTGCCGGGGATTTCGTGTACCGGTTTGCCGATGGAATCGCGCGTCTTCAAATAGATGGGATACTGATCCTCGCGTCCCCCATCAACGACGTCGCCCAGATGCAGCACCAGATCGCCTTTCGTTTTAGCGACCTCGGCTGCGGTTTTCTCCCACTGTTTCGCCGCAGACGTTTTGTTGCGATAACCCAGATGCGTATCGCTAACGACGATGAAGGAAAGCGCCGACCGTGTTTTTTTCGCAGCCTGCAAACAGCGCGGTGTCAAGATAATCGAACCTGCACCAGCGGCGGCCGTTGTCGATAGAAATGACCGCCGGGAAATTGGGGGCGCGTGACTGATTGGCATTGATGTTGTTTTCGGTGTTAGATGTCGCAGGTGATTCAACGGATCAGGGGGCTTACGCCCCCCGCTCGCCTGTTGATAATTCAGTCGGTGGGGTCACGGAATGTAGTGGTAGATGCCGCGGTTGCGATCTGCCAGTCCGCGCAGTATGGGTTCGCCTTCCCGATTTCCGAGGGCGAAGGTGTGGATGGCGACTCGTTGTTGCGTGAGTTTGTTCAATTCTTTTTTCGTGCGAAACTCGAAGCTGCCGTCGGTGAGGAAGTAAATGACGTCGGGCTGAAACTTCATTGCAAAACGAATGGCGTCGCGGGGATCGGTGTCGCCTTCGGCTCGGATCTTTGTCACCCACTTCAAATAACGTTGCTTCGTCTCCGGAAGCGCCCGTTGCATGGATCGGGCCGGCATCGGCACCACCTGATGATTGAAAAAGATAATGAAGAACTCCTGCGACTCATTCAGCGACGCGATCGATTTGACCAATTCCAGTTTCAACCGCTTGAACCGGGTCTTCGACGGACTGGCGTGCGGGTGGTTCATGCTCAGCGAGCAATCGACCACGTAGACAAATCGTTTGCCCTGCGCGCCGATGCCAAAGAAACCGTCTCCCTGGCCGTCGCCTTCGCCCGCTCCCGATCCAGTGGAATCACCACTGCTGGCAGTCAAGAGAATGCCGACGTCGTCTGCCAGCGAACCGGACATCAGCACGCGATCCACGGTCCCGTCGATCGACGTTTCGTTCGAAGAAGGTGAGGTGACCTGCAAGCGACGTGGAGGCAATATGGACGCTGCCGCCGCTCGGCTACCGCCGGCAGCGAGCGTTGTCGGGGTGGTGGATGTCGAAAGCAGTTCGACCGTCTGCGTTAACGGTTGATCTTCATCATCGGCGGTCCATCGCGTATCGACGGACGCTTCCTGTTGGCGAAGCCCAGTGGATGCGAAACCGGACAGCAGCAGAATGACGCTGACATGCGCCAGCGTCGAAACGCCCAACGCATGATACCAGGGCCGCCTCACGCTCACCGGCGTTTGCTGTAAAAGAATATTTCCAACGTCGATCGGCAACCGTCCGTCTCCTGCGGATGCAATGTTGTTGACACCGCTGACCGATTACAATTCGTGTGCAAGTAGACTAACATTTTTCTGTCGCATTGGCAAAACCTTCTCTCGCTTTGGTTGCGCAACCGATGCGAGATTCCATTCACTTCTTCATCGGATCAGAATGACATCGCAGGTTGAAATCACCACCGGAGCGCGACTGCACTTTGGAATTCTGTCGCATGTGCCGTCCGGTGGCCGTGAGTTCGGCGGGGCTGGGTTGATGATTGACTCGCCGGGTTTTCAACTCGTCGTTCAGCCAGATGACCGCGACAACATTGAAGCAGAGGAGCCATACCGTAGTCGCATCATCCAGATTCTGGAACGTATCCGCGCGAGTACGCCACATCGTGTCATTCCGCAGTGTCGCATTCGGGTTTCGCGTTCCATCCCCCCACATTCCGGATTCGGGTCGGGAACACAGTTGGGCATGGCGGTTTCGCGAGCATTGTCAAATCTGTTTGATGAGGACGAAGCGGACGCGATCGCGCTGGCGCGGCGTGTCGGCCGGGGTGCGCGGTCGGCCATTGGAATCCACGGCTTCACGCAGGGCGGATTTCTGGTCGATGCAGGCAAAGCCGACCAGGGGGAAATCGCTCCGCTGGCGGGGCGTGTCGAATTCCCATTCGACTGGCGGATCGTACTCGTCGTGCCGCGCGATGTTGCCGGCTTGTTCGGTGCCGTCGAGGAAAAAGCATTCGCCCGCCTGCCGGGCATGTCGGCCACGACGACACAGCAACTACGGCACATCGCGACCGAGCAATTGCTGCCATCGGTCGCTGCGGGCGACTTTGCGAACTTCAGCGAAGCACTCTACGAATTTGGCCAAATCGTCGGCAGTTACTTCGCACCGGCGCAGGGTGGCGTTTTTGCCAACCCGTTGATGTGCCGCCTTGCGGATGTGTTGCGTGCGCGGGGCATCCGTGGTGTTGGGCAGAGTTCGTGGGGGCCGACGTTGTTCGCGCTGGTCGAAACCCCAGACTCAGCCGACAAGTTGGCCGCCGAACTTACGGCCGATGCCACATGGCAGGGATGCGATTTTCACGTAGCCGCCGCGATGAACCACGGAGCAGTCGCGCAAACCGGCGAAAGTTAACGGGTGCCACTGGCGTGTCGCCAGTGCGTTGCGGTCGGCACTGGCGACACGCCAGTGGCACCGCAAAACGGGCGATACGACGCAAGCGGATTACTTCGACGGCGCGTCTTCAAGCACGGCGAACGGGCTGATCTTCCGCGCTTTTTCCAGAATCTCGGCCTTGTCCGTCTCGTTGGTGGCTTTCGCAAAATCCGCCCGATATCTCTTCAACTTCGCTCGGCGCTTGCGTTTGCGTGCCAATTCACGACCGCGTTCCACTCGTCCCATGGGTGTTTCAATTCCTAAATCTTGCGCCGGCCATCCTTCAATCGCTGAAATGACCGGCCGTAACGGTAACTGGCGGCAGTTCGCCTCTGCGTTTGTTGTAACAATCCGTCCGCAGACGGTCAACCGGGCGAGCGACAGGTTATCGCGGAGAGAGTCAATGTCTATGATGTAGGATGATCGATGTCTGCTGTCAAAATTTGCAGAGAAACAGCGAACTTATGACCAGTCCTTACGAAAAAATCGTCAAATCGCTCCGGCAGGCGTTTCCCAAGCCGATCTCCGATCGGATGCACGATGCGTATTTCGTGTTCTCGTTCATGCGTGCTCTGGATCGTGTTGATGCGATGAAGTCGGCCAGCCCGATTCTGGGGGAGCCGGAAGATCCCGATTTCGATGCCGCCCGCCTCGCGCGGATGGCCGACGATCCGCAGACGCTGGAAGACGTGTCGGCACAGCTCGTCGATCGGCTGTCGGGCATGTTCATCTGGGGGCATCCCCGTTCGCAAATCAACGTTGTCCCCTCGCCCACCATTCCCAGCATCATCGGCGGCATGTTGCCATCCATCTACAACCCCAATCTCTGCAGCGATGAATCGTCGCGGGGAGTGGCGACCACCGAAGTCGAAGCGACGGCGATGACGGCCGATCTCATTGGCTACGATGCCGCGCGGGCCGGTGGCGTGTTTACCTTTGGTGGCACCGGCACGCTGATGTACGCAACGCGAATCGGACTGGAAAAGGCCTGTCCCAACACGGGGGAAACCGGGCTGCGCGAACCGGCGGTCATCGTTTGCTCCGATCAGGCTCATTACGCCTGCCGCACGATTGCCGCCTGGATGGGACTCGGCGAGCAAAATGTCATCGCCGTGCCGACGACCGAAGAAAACGAAATTCGCCCCTGCCTGCTCGAATCGTTCTTGCGCGATGTATTGAAAGAGGGCCGTAAAATCGCCTGCATCGTCGCCACGATGGGGACCACCGACGCGTTCGGGTTGGACGATCTGCAAGCAATCCGCGAGATTCGCGATAACCTCGTCGATGAGTTCAGCCTCGATTACGTGCCGCATCTTCACGCCGACGCCGTCATCGGCTGGGCCTGGAGCGTTTTCAACGATTACGATTTCGAAGAGAACCCGCTGGGATTCCGCCATCGCACGGTCCGCTCGTTGGCGGGGACAGCGCGGCGGATTCAGCATCTTTCATTAGCCGACTCGATTGGCGTTGATTTTCACAAAACCGGCTTTGCGCCCTACGTGTCGAGTTTGTTCATAGCAAAGGATACGGCCGATCTCAGCCGAATTGCGCGTGCCGATGAATCGATGCCCTACCTGTTTCAGTCGGGGCATTACCACCCGGGCAAGTTTACGTTGGAGACGACACGCAGCGGATCGGGGCCGATGGCGGCACTCGCAAACCTGTTATTGTTCGGCCGGCAGGGAATGCAGGCGTTGTTGGGGCATTTGGTGACGATGGCCGAGGTGCTTCGCGAACACCTGGAAGGGCATTCTGCCACCCATGTGCTGAACGACGCGAACTTCGGACCGGTGACGCTGTTCCGCGTTTATCCCGATGGGATTGATACGTTTAGTGTGCCGAATCGCGAAATGAACGATGCCGGCTACCGCGACCAACTGCTGGCTCACAACGACTACAACCGCCGCATCTTTGAAATCATCAACCGCGAAGCGCTGAAGGGCAGGGGAGTGGTTATTTCGCTGACCGATTGTTACCGCGAGACGTCATACGGCCAGCCGATTGTCGGCTTGAAGTCGTACATCATGAGCCCGTTTTCCGAGGAGAAGTATGTCGATTACGTCCTCGACTCCATCGCGCAAGCCCGCGACGAGGAGCGCGGAAAAAATGATGAACGATGAACAATTGGATGATTAATTCAAAGCCCGCGGGCCGCGTCCCACGGGAATTCCCGTCTGTGATCGCACGTTGACACGATATTCGACATTGCGGATACTTCATCATGTGGGGTTTTCGCGACTGAAATCATGTATTCCCCATAAAACACCGCAGTTTTCGCACGTTTTCCCTGTTCTGTGACCGGTTTACGTAATGGCTGACTTGGAAGAATACACAAAAGAGGTTGCCTTGCGCGCCCGCGATGCGTCGCGTGAATTGGTAACCGCAACCGGGAATCAGAAGAGCGATTGGCTCAAGCGGTCGGCTGCGCTGATCCGATCACGCACTGCCGAACTGCAGCGGGCCAACGCGCAGGATATTGAAAAGGCTCCTGAATACGACCTCAGTCCGGCCGCCATCGATCGTTTGCGGCTCACCGACGATCGCCTCGAAGCAATTGCCGCAGCGCTTGAAGAGATCGTGATGCTGCCCGATCCGATCGGCGAGATCATCGATAGCAGCGTGCGGCCAAACGGCCTGTTTGTGACGCGCGTCCGCGTGCCGCTGGGGGTCGTCTTCTTCATTTATGAATCGCGGCCGAACGTCACCGTCGATGCCGCCGCGTTGTGCGTGAAGAGTGGCAACGCCGTGATTCTGCGTGGTGGCAAAGAGGCGTTTCACAGCAACCGCGCGCTGCACGCTTTGCTCAGCGAAGCGCTGGTCGATGCCGGTCTGCCGCCGTATGCCGTGCAGTTGGTGGAAACCACCGACCGCGATGCCGTTGGCCACTTCCTGAAACTCAACGAATTCATCGACGTGACAATTCCTCGGGGCGGGAAGTCGCTCATCGAGCGCGTCGCCGCCGAGGCGACCATGCCGGTCATCAAACATTTCGACGGTGTTTGTCACGTTTACGTCGATCGCGGTGCCGATGCGAAAATGGCCCGCGAGATTACCGTGAACAGCAAATGCCAGCGCACCGGCGTTTGCAATACGGCGGAATCGCTGTTGGTGCACGCGGCAATTGCAGATTCGTTTCTTCCCGAGGTCGCCGCCGCACTCGAAGAGCAGGGCGTTGAACTGCGCTGCTGCGAACGGTCTCGCGCGATTCTTCCAAAGTCGAAGCCGGCGACCGAAGAGGACTTCCGTACGGAGTACCTCGATTTGATTCTCTCAATTGCTGTCGTCGATGACATAGAAGCCGCAATCGCACACATCAACGGATACGGTTCACATCACACCGACGCGATCGTCACCAACGATCTTGCGGCATCGCAGAGATTCACCGCTGCGGTCGATTCGGCCGCCGTCCACGTCAACGTGAGTACGCGATTCAACGATGGCGGCGAGTACGGTCTCGGCGCAGAAATTGGCATTAGCACCGACAAGTTTCACGCCCGTGGTCCCTGTGGCCTGCGGGAACTTACCAGCTACAAATACATTGTTCACGGCAGCGGTCAGATTCGAGGATGAACGACTGACCACGTTTGCGATATTCCCTTCCAAGAGTCACGGATGACTTCGATGACGGATCAACATGCCAGCCGCCGCATGCGGGCAATTTGCCTGTTTGTGATTCTCGCCAGTTGCATCGGCTGTGACCGCGCGTCCAAGCAGTTGGCCACGTCCCGCTTGAAGGGCCAGGCAGGACATTCATATCTCAGCGACTGTGTTCGCATTCAGTATGCCGAGAACCCCGGTGCGTTTCTGGGCGTTGGCGGTTCTCTATCGCCGCAGATCCGGTTCTGGCTGCTAGTCGTTGTCAACGTACTCTTTCTGTCGGTCGTCGCCTATCTACTTGTCGCGAAGTGGGACATGCCCGCGGCGCGGTTTGCAGCCCTCTCGTTATTGTTAGCCGGCGGAGTCGGCAATCTCATCGATCGCGTTGGCCACGATGGTTTGGTGATCGACTTTTTGAATTTAGGAATTGGCCCGGTTCGCACGGGCATATTCAATGTTGCCGATATCGCCATTACCGCAAGCGCAATTGCGTTGTTTTTTCTATATCCACGGGCGAATGAGCAGCAAGCAGCCGCCGTTTCCGGTCGGACTACGTAAGACACGAATCAGAAGCCGGTTTCTTGAAGGAATCGGGTTTCTTGTCACCTCGTTGGGATGTTCTTCATGGCCGATGTTTTAAGCCAATCGGAAGTGGAAACGCTGTTGGCTGCGCTCGATCCAGCGTCTTCCGACGGCCAGTCGTTGGGAGCTGGTCGGCAACGCGACGACCTGGTCGATGCGCAGGTCAGCCTTTACGATTTCAAACGGCCGGAGCGCGTCAGCAAAGAGCAAATGCGCGCCTTTCAGGCGCTGCACGATGGTTTCAGCCGCGAGTTCGGGGCAACGTTGTCCGGCATGCTGCGGACAATTGTCGAAGTCAAGCTGATCAGTGTCGATCAGCTGACATACAGCGAATTCGTTTTCAGTTTGGAAAACCCCACCTGCTTTAATCTGTTGTGGTCGGCGGGACTCGAAGGCAGCATCATTCTCGATTTGAACCCGTCGATCATCTTCCCAATTTTCGACCGGCTGCTTGGTGGGGGTCGAGCGCAGCACACAAATTACCCCAGTCGCCCGCTGACCGGAATTGAGTTGAAATTACTCACACGCATTACCGATCAGGCCATCAACGGCCTGGAAAAATCCTGGAGTAATCTATGTCAACTCGAACTCCAGGTGACTCAGGTTGAGAGTAACCCGCAGCTCATTCAGATTGTGCCCCCGAACGAAGTCATTGTACTTATTAGTTTCGAGGTCATCATGGGAGAAATGCGGGGCATTATGAATCTCTGCATGCCGTTCAACACCATCGAACCGTTGTCCGGAAAACTCTCGTCCGACACGTGGTCGTCCTACACAAAACGCGCGGTCGATCCAGCGCAAAAATTGAACCTGGAATCCGGTGTCAAACAGGCGAAGGTCGAGATGGTTGTGCAGTTGGCTTCAACAAAACTTACGGCGACCGAATTTCGCGGTCTGGGGGTTGGCGACGTCATAATGACCGAACAGCCCATCGAGGGGGGGCTGTCGGTCTCGGTCGAGGGACGCCCCATGTTCCTCGGGGCAGCCGGGGCGTACAAAGGTCACAAGGCCGTCCAAATCGGCAAGCCGATTGCGCGACCGGAAGATGAAGTTGGACGCCAATTGAAGGAATTGCTGGCAAAGAAAGCAGTAGAGTCGAAGCAGAATACCGCTGCCGCGACCAGTCCGGTGGTTGCCTAGAGCAGGAAGTCGGACGGAGACTTTGGACTACTCGATTGGCCCCCAGAGTTTCAGCATCAGCGCAAACATTGTGGGGTCGTGCTCTTTTAATTCGGCACGGACGAACGGGTAAAAGTCGTTCACGCCGAAGTAGGCCTCGGTCGATTCGGCAAAGTACTCCTTGTGGTTTGTCAGCGCGTAATGTTTGACCTTCGCGCCGGTGAAGAGCAGCACTTTGTCGTAGATCCCTTTCTCTTTGGCATCGTTGTACGCGGCGACGATTGCCGGTTGGTCGAAGCTCAAGACTTGATCGTGATATGAGTGCGCCAACTCGTGCAGCACGACGTACGGATGCTTGGCCCACATTCTGCGGTCAAATAATTGTTTCGCCCGCGGAATGTGCACGTGATTCACCAGCCGGGGATCGTGCCCGTTGGCAATCAGCCAACCGCGACCGGGGTGATACTGCATGTTGCCCAGCTTCGGGTTATCCAACTCGATCCAAATCTGCAGCTTCTGCAACTGCTTCACGCGATCTTCTGCCACAATGTATTTGACGCGCTGCAGATGATTCGCCAACGCCTCGAATGCTTTCTTGCCGGTTGCTTCGTGTTCCTTCGACAGCAACAGCGGATCGACGGCAATCGTCCATCCTTCAATCTGTTTTTCGACGGGGTCATAGAACTCCGGCTTGTCGGCGGCAATCAGCCGACCGGCACAACAAACGATCAGAAGAAACGCAAAGCATTTCAGGCGGGGAATTGATGCAAAAGAGGAATTGGTTCGTGCTGTATTTCTCATTATCTCGTTTTCTCGCAAGCTGGAATTGAACGGTTGTGTGGTTGCATTCTGCGGACAACTTGGCAGACAGCACAATTAACCAGTGTAGCGGCGACGGCATGGAACGCACCAGCCTGTAAGTTGACTTGGCAGGAGAGAAACAGCCTGCAGCGTCAGTCTTGAAGTTGCGGCTTGCGGATGATCGTAACCCGAAGCGTAAGCGAGGGAGCGTGTGGTTCCAGCGAGCCTCGCTTACGCTCTTTGAAGTTGGGAAGTTCAGTGTTCAGGTCGGAGAATGGGCCCCCCGTTTATCGAAGCCTGAAGCGCAAGCGAAGGATGATTCCAAGGCGATGCCAGCAAGCTCCTTCGCTTGCGCTTCAGGCTTAAATACTTGGGGGTTTTTGTCTCCCGAAAAGCCAAGTGGGCAACACTGCAAAACTTACGCTTCGGGTGACAATTGGTGAGTCATTGACCGTCGGCCGACAATAAAAAACGCCCGGCCTGTTGGGCAGGCCGGGCGTCGAATGATTGGTTACTACTCACCGGCGATTGGTATGGACTGGATTTGGTGATTTCGGTAGGAGCGTCTGGTAAGGAGTTTACCAGATGGTCGAATGTTTGCCGAATGTCTCTGAACTTTCCCCGGATGA
>Ga0114999_10001889_pt1 | contig 28370 bp, 29 predicted proteins | sample ArcticOcean_MG_C_3_FD_89820 | JGI IMG/M metagenome (GOLD analysis project Ga0114999, IMG submission 89820) | Marine microbial communities from western Arctic Ocean - ArcticOcean_MG_CB8_126 | ecosystem: Environmental > Aquatic > Marine > Oceanic | place: Arctic Ocean: Canada Basin | collected...
CCAGTAACGCCTCACGCAAAGGCACGATCAAGGCCGCCGAGCGCAGCCTGAAGCATCTAAACTGCGATCATATTGATCTTTATCTGTTGCATTGGCCGGGCTCGCATCCGCTCACGGATAGTCTCGAAGCTTTCGAGCGGTTGGTTGAGGATGGCAAGATCGGGCGCTACGGTGTGAGTAATTTCGATGCCGATGAAATGACAGATGCCATGGCAGCGAGCGGCGGCGATACGATTTGCCTCAACCAAATTCTTTACAATCCGGCGCAGCGCGCGATCGAAGCCGAGTTACTGCCATGGTGCACGGCGCGCGATGTCGCTCTGATGGCTTACTCGCCGCTCGACCAAGGCAGCATCTTGCAGGACTCGGTCCTGAAGCAAATCGCCGATGACCACGGTGTCACCACTGCCACGATTGCGGTGGCCTGGACGCTGCGATTTCCCAACATGGTATCGATCCCCAAGGCGACTGCGCCGGCGCATGTTGACGCCGTCGCTGCGGCCCGTAATGTGGTTCTGACGGACGATGATCTCGCCGCCATCGACCGCGCCTTCCCACCACCGGAGCCGGGCGCCCGTTTGGCTATTTATTGAAATCCGTGCGTGGCGGCGATCAGGCCGCCATCGACGACGAGATCGGCGGCGGTGACGTATTTGGCTTCGTCAGACGCGAGATAGAGCGCAGCGTAGGCGACGTCCCAACCCTCACCCATATGGCCCATGGGCACCTGCTTGTTGCGCTTTTCGATCAGCTCAGCCGCATTTCCGGCGCCATATTGTGCGGCCAGGCGTACCTCGACCAATGGCGTGTGCATCAGGCCGGGAGAGATTGAATTGCAACGGATACCGAGCGGCGCATATTTGACCGCCAGCGCGCGGCCGAACTGCACCAGGCCGGCTTTGGCGGCGGCATAGCCGACGTGATCATTGCCGATATGGCGCAGGCCGGCGATGGAGGAAATATTGACGATTGCGCCACCGCCCTGGCTTTCCATATAGGGCAGCGCGTATTTGCAGGCGAGAAAGGCCGGGGTGAGGTTGAAATCGAGCTGACCCTGCCAATCTTCCTGGCTGAGTTCCACCGGGCCGCCCGGCACCGAGCCGCCGACATTGTTGATCAGAATATCGATGCGCCCGAATTGGGCGACGCAGGCATCGATCATGGCTTTGACCTGGACGGCGTCGGTGACATCGCAATTATGGGTTTCGCAGATGCCACCTTCGGAGGTGATGATTCTTTGCGTTTCCGCCGCCGCTTCCGGCACCAGATCGATGGCAAAGATGCGCGCACCCTCGCGCGCGAAGGCAACCGCCGTGCTTTTGCCGTTGCCCCAGCCCGGGCCGACCGATCCGGCGCCGCTGATCAGCGCCACTTTATTTTCCAAACGCATGTGTCTGTCCGCCTCTTTCTTTTGTCGATATAAGGTGATCGGCCGGGATGGTTGTGCGGCCGCATGGGAATGACGCGCAGCGAATTTAACTTTCCCCATGGGCTGGCGCCAGTATCCTTTGGTAATACCTGATGCAAAGGCGCAGCGATTGCGAAATTTTCTGATCCCAGTGACAACCGACATCGCACGGCTGGTGCTACTGAGCGCCCTGTGGCTCGCCATGGCCGGCACGCTCCAGGCGCAGGAAAAGACGCCGCCAAATTTCCATACCGCCTATGCCGCTTATGTCCAGGGCGATTATCAATCGGCGCATGATATGTGGCTTGCTCTTGCCAAGGGCGGCGATGCCGATGCCCAGTTCAACCTCGCCGCGCTCTATGACAATGGCTGGGGTGTCGAGCGCGATGTCGAGAAAGCGGCGCTCTGGTATGGGCGTGCGGCGGCGCGCAACATTGCGCCGGCAAAACTGGTCCTAGCGCATATGTTGCGGCGCGGAGAAATCGGCGCGCCGGATGGCGAGCAGGCGTTGCGGCACCTGCGTTCGGCGGCGCACCGGGGCTCTGCCCGTGCTCAATTCGAGCTGGGCGTCGCCTATGACCGCGGTGTCGGCGTCACACAGAATTATGCCACCGCCGCGATTTGGTATGAAAAGGCGGCGGCCCAGGGTTTAACGGAAGCGATTTTCAATCTCGCCACGTTGTTCGACGAAGGGCTCGGCGCACCCAAAGACCATACCGCCGCGTTAGCCTGGTACCGCCAAGCCGCGCGCGCGGGCAACGCCTTGGCCGAGAACAATATCGGCAATTTGCACGAGAAAGGCCTGGGCGTGCCGCAGGACTATGTGCGTGCGGTTGGGTGGTATGCCAGGGCGGCGGCGCGCGGATTGGCTATCGCGCAAAATAATCTCGCCACCATGTATCATCTCGGCCATGGCGTCGCGCGCGATTTCAAGGCCGCGGCGCGCTGGTACAGAATGGCAGCCGAGCAGGGCGACCAATCGGCGCAAAACAATCTCGGGCTGTTGCTGGCCAACGGCTTAGGCGTAGGGCGCGATCTGGTCGCTGCGACCAAATGGTTTCTCGTCGCTGCCAGTGGCCCGGACAAGGAATTGGCGATACGCTCCAGTACCCATAGCCGAAAGCTTGTGGCTGAACTCGTCGGCGATGAATTGGCGGCTGTGCAAGACGCAGTCGATCAAAACAGCGCGGCGGCAGCCCTCAACGCTGAGAGCGATTCTGCGCGGTTTGTCCCCGTACCGATCACAACCGCAGCGCTTGGCCACCAGACCGTGACGGTCCAGCGATTGCTTGCGGCGCTTGGCTATTACCAGGGTGCGATCGACGGCTTGATCGGTCCGGTCACTCTGGAGGCCTTGCAAGTTGCCCGAAAGCGAGAGGGCCTCGAAGTACCGGCGAAAATTTCCGTCGAAGTAATCGACGCGCTCACCGATATCCAGGGCCGCCGGTCAACGCAATAGCGCACGGCAGAAATGCCGGTTAGGTCAGCTCCAGCGGCGCCTGCGGAACGTCTTGCCAAAACTCCGGATCGTGGCCGTAAAATATCCGCGCGCCGGCGGTTTGCAGGCGACGCAGCATTTTCAAGGATTCCATCATTTGCTCTTTATCGTAAACGATATTCGGCAAATGCAGATTCTCGAGGGTTTTGCGGAAATAGCAGGCGTCGGCGGCGAGGATGATGTCGCCGGACGCGAGCTTGACCTTGAGCGATTGATGGCCCGGCGTGTGGCCGTGGGTGGGCACCGTCACCACGGTGCCGTCACCGAACAGGTCATACTCACCGTCGATTTGTTGGACTTGGTGGCCGTGGTTGTAGTCTTCCGGATTGAAGATATTTTCCTCAATCAGCTCCGGCACTTTCCCGGCTTCCCACTCCTTTTTTTGGATAATGATGGTGGCGTTGGGGACCAGGGCGTTGCCGCCGGTATGGTCCCAATGGAGATGGGAATTAACAATATAGTCGATTGAGTCAGCGGCGACATCGAGCGTCTCAAGGCGCGCTTTGATCTCTTCGCCGGGGCGGAATTCGACCTCGAACAAATCCGCCAGTGTGTCGCCGGCGCGGCCCCGCATATCGGTCTGAATATCGGGATGAAGACCGCTATCGAACAACACCCGCCCTTTGGGATGATCGATCAGATAGGCGGGTACGGGAAAGCGGATTCTGCCCGGCACGTCGGCCATCATTAGATCGAAGGCGCCGCTGATCCAGCCGCATGTCATGGCATAAACTTTTACTGTCATATCGCTGCCCCTCTTGCGTTTCGGTTTACCAATACGTCATCGAATCTTTGAACAGTTGATTGAGATCGGCGCATGAAATTTTACGTGGCGCGATATCGAGCAGGCGCTTTTGCGACAGCGTGCGGTCGGTCAGCGCTTCGACATCGGCCTCGCCATAGCCAAGCGCGGAGAGGCCGTTGGGCAGCCCTGTCGCGCGCATCAACCGGATCACCTGCTCGGCCAATACTTCACCCGCCCGGGCGTCCGGGATATTGCGGATATCTGCACCCATTGCTTCGGCCGCGCGCAAATGGCGCCCGGCAGCAGATGGGCCGATCAGGCGGAATACCGCCGGCGCGTTGACGATCACCGAGATACCGTGCGGCACCATGGCATGGTCGTCCGGCCATCCCTCGGGATGATAGTCGCGCACCAGCCCGGCGACCGCATAGGACATCGCGTGCGGCACATGACAGCCGGAATTGCCGAAGCCGATACCGGCCAACATGCCGGCAAACATCAATGGCTCGCGCGCCGATACATCGTCCGGCTCCTTCATGGCGCGCTCGATATTTGCGCCGATCAGCCGGATGGCCTCACTGCAGGCTATATCGCTGTAAGGATTGGCACCCTGGAGCATGGGTCGGAGTTCGGGCTTCTCGGGTACTGGGCGCTCTGTATAGGGCCTCGCGGTGAGTGATTCGATGGCGTGGCTGAACACGTCGAAAGCATTGGCCGCCACCACCAGCGGCGGCATTGTGGTCAATGCAGCGGGATCGAGAATGCCGAGCGTCGGGCGCAGTTCGCGATGGGCAATGCCGGTCTTCATCTCCATTTCCAAAATGTCGAAGATAGCCATGCCGGTGCATTCACTGGCGGTGCCGAACGTGGTGGGGCAGGCAATGTGCGGTTTCAGCGGGCCCGGAACGGGTTGAGCCTCGCCGACTGGAAGGTTCACATAGGTGAGCAGGTCCGCCGGATAGGTGGCGTAGAGATTGCTCGCCTTGGCGGTGTCCATGACTGAGCCGCCGCCGACCGAGACGAACCCGTCGAACCCACCTTCGCGGGCAAACTGCGCGCCGGCGAGGAAGGACCGGTCGGTCGGCTCCACTTCGACAGCGTCATAGACTTCGACGTCCAATCCGGCGTCCCGAAGCGCACGCGCGGCAACAGCGACATGTTCGAGTTTGGCGACGCGCGGATCGGTATAAAGCGCCACCCGCGTCATGCCGAGCGCCTTGGCGTCGTGGCCCACTTCGCCGATCGCGCCGACGCCGAACTTTAGTTTTGTTGCTTCGATGGTATAGGCGTATTCACCGCCGTCGCGGCGGGTGAAATGTGTCTCAGTGGTCATGTTTGTCTTTCGGTTTTTTTGAGTTCACGACAATGTCCGTCGCGGCACGGAGTGCGCCAAGAACGACAATTTGCCGCGCCGTCTATTGCGGGCGCTTGCGACACAAGGTCACGCCGTCTCCGATCGGCACCATGGAAACGCTCACCCTCTGGTCCGCTTTGATCTTGGCGTTGAGGGCGTCGATCACCGGCGTGTCTTCGCTCCATTTGTCAGGCGTTGCGACGCGGCCGAGATGGAACATATTATCCAGCGCCAAGAGGCCGCCGGGGCGCAACAAATTGAGGCAGGCTTCGTAATAGCCGTCATAGCCTGATTTGTCGGCATCGATGAATGCGAAATCGTAACTGCCCGACTGGCCTTCCGCCAGCAGATCCGCCAGCGACGCGCGGGCATCTCCGAGACGCAGCTCTATATTTTCCGCCAACCCCGCTTCCTGCCAGTAATGCTGCGCGGTCGCGGTATAGGTTTCGTTGCTGTCGAGCGCCGTGACATGCCCGCCGGAGCCCATGGCGAGCGCCACGCTGAGCGAGCTGTAGCCGGTAAAGACGCCGATTTCGAGATAGCGTTTGGCGCCGATCAGTTCCGCCAAGATCGCCATGAAAGCGCCTTGCTCCGGCGTGATCTGCATGATCGCCCATTCATGGCTTTGCGTTTCCTCACGCAAGCGCTTGAGGACGTCGTCCTCGCGAAATCCGTGCGCCAGCACATAATCATGCAGCGCCGAGGTCAGTTCCGTCGGTCTGTTCGCCATGTTCGCTCTGCCGGCTGGATTCGCTAGCCCTTATTGTGCACGAGAAATGCCTTCTCCGTGCCGTATGCGCGCTCCGCTGCGTGTGAAATGGTCTGCAGAAACGGCGTGGCCCCTGCTTGCACAACCCAATAGGCATGATTGCCGTCCAGCAGGAAGATTATAGAGCGGTGTGGCGGAATCGGCCGCGGCCGCAATCACCGTGCCCAGCATTTGATGACCGAGAGCGCCGTCGGACAGGCCGCGCGGGTCGCCGAGCGCGGCAAGGCGCCAGACCGAACGCCGCATCGTCACCAACGCATCTCCGGGTTCAAGTTTGGCGACCTGCAAATTAGCGTTCTCCGCTGTCGTGGCAGCCGGGTCGATCGCTTTCCAGCCTTCGTCGGTCATAAACGGGTGTTCCGCCGTGACGAACAGCGGACCGCCGTCAAAGTCGTACAGCTTGCGATTGCCGAGCGTCACCCGCTCGACATCGATCACGACGTTATGGGCGCCGTCCCGGCCGAGCACTATCTCTCCCACGCGGATGTCCTGAATGGCCTTCAACTGACCGTCCGCCATCACCACTAGGGTTTTCGAGGTGAAGCAACTGCCGCTGCCGCCACCACCACTGCCGCCACCACCGCCGCCGCCAACACTGCCCGACGTCGTGCCGGCGCTGTCGGATACGCTTGCCGGTGGCGTGGTCTGACCGGATGGTGAGACGCTGACGCTTCCGGTGGCTGAGGCAACCGACGCCGTCTCTCCGGTACTAACCGATTGCGCGGCACCGCCGCCACGCGGCGAGATAGACACCTGACCGGAGAAAACCGAGACATCCGTGGCCCCGTTTTCGGCTACCGAAACGGAGAAATCCGTGCCGCGGATGCCGATCGTGGCGACCGGCGTAAGAGCTTGAAAATATTCATGCGGCACATTTCCGGTGACAAATCGAAACAACCCGATGCCGATTTCGGCGCCCAATTCGCCGGTGCCCTGATCGGGATCGTAGATGAAGGAATCCAGGGTCATTTGGCTCGACGCTCCGAGCCATAGATCCGTATCGTCCAAAAACCTTATCAGTGCGCCGGTTTTCTTGACCGTCTCGATCAATTCATCGGCGTAGACGTAATCATGTTTATACAAGCGTTCGGAATCGCCGCCCGCAACGGTGCCGTAAAGCACGATCCGGATTTCTTCAACGCTGCCAATTTCGACATTCTCAGCGCGCGCATGCAAGCTTGTTAGTAACCCTAAGCTTAAAACAAGCGCGACCGCCAACGATCGTAATATGGTCATGTCTCAATCCCTCATCTGTGAACATATTGAGGAAACATTAGTGTGGAAATCGCACCGTACCCGGCATTTTCCTTAATCGTCGGTTTCGGCCGGCGCTTCCGATTCCGGGTCGTTCAAAATCAGTTTTAGCGTCCTGACCGTGCCCGGAAAATCTTCGTTTTGGTCTGTCTCTTCCAGCGGGTCGGTCATAGATTCGATGGCGTTCGATAACTGGACGAGCTTCTGTTTTTCGCGGTTTATGCGGTGATTCAAGGTATCGCATTTGCGTGCGATTTTTGGGTCCGCGTCGCGCAACGGCTCAATCCGTTGTAGGGAACGTTCGAGGCTGACCAGATTCGCGTGGTGCCGGCGCAACGCATTCGCCGGTTCCGCCTCATTGCCCAATGAGACGATGACGCGGTATTTGGTGCCCGTCGAATGCTCAATTTCTTCGACGATTTCGTAGCAGGCCTGCCCGCCTATCCGCTTTTCTCGCACATGCATGGCCATATCTAACCAGAATACGGTGGGTCCGACAAAGGATTACCGAGCATTCGTGCCACCCAACCCCAACCGGTTTGCGCGCCTAACTGAGAAATAACCGATAGGCCGGATTGTCAGTCTCTTTGCGGTAGCTGTAGCCGAGCGCATCAAGGAAAGATTGGAATTCGCCGCGCTTGCGCTTCGGCACCTGCATGCCACAGAGCACGCGGCCATAGGCTGCGCCGTGATTGCGGTAATGAAACAGGCTAATGTTCCAATCCGCTTTCATGCGGTTGAGGAAATTCAGCAGGGCGCCGGGGCGTTGGGAAATTCAAATCGGTACAGCAGTTCGTCGGCGATCTCGGCCGTGTGGCCGCCAACCATGTAGCGCACATGTAGCTTGGCGGCGTCATTGTCGCTCAGATCAACCACCGCATACCCCTTTCGTCTGAGGTCTCCAAACAGTTTCTGGCGTTCCGCCGCGCCGCGGTCTCGACGCCGACGAAAATATGCGCCGCCTGATTATCGCCGTAGCGGTAGTTGAATTCGGTCACTTGACGCTTGCCAAGCGCGCGGCAGAAGGCGCGGAAGCTGCCCGGGCGCTCCGGGATGGTGACCGCGAACACGGCCTCGCGCCGCTCGCCCAACTCGGCGCGCTCCGCGACATGGCGGAGGCGGTCGAAATTTACATTGGCGCCGCTGTCGATGGCGATTAGCGCCTTGTTCCGGATGCCTTCACGCTGGACGTAATTTTTGAGCCCGGCGACGGCGAGCGCGCCGGCCGGCTCGGCGATCGAGCGGGTGTCGTCATAGATGTCTTTGATCGCGGCGCAGATCTCATCGACGCTCGCCAACACCACTTCGTCCACCAGTTTGCGCGCCAGGCAGAACGGCTCCTTGCCGACCTGGCGCACTGCTACCCCATCGGCGAATATGCCGACATGGTCGAGGCGCGCGCGCCGGCCGCGTCGCAAGGCGAGACTCAGCGACGCGACGTCCTCAGGCTCGACGCCGATGATCTTGACGTCGGGCCGTACGGTTTTGATATAGGCGGCGATGCCGGCGATCAGCCCGCCGCCGCTGACGGGCACGAAGATGGCATGCAGCGCGCCGGAGTGCTGGCGCAAAATTTTCATCGCGATGGTGCCTTGGCCGGCGATAACTTCGGTATCGTCATAGGGGTGGATGTAGGTCATGCCGCGTTCCTCGGCGAGCGCCAGGGCGCTTATTTGGGCTTCGTCATAGGCATCGCCGTGCAGCACCGTCCGCGCGCCCCAGCGCCGCGCCGCGTTGACCTTGATCTCAGGCGTCGTGCGCGGCATCACAACCAGCGCCTTGATGCCGAGCTTGTCGGCGGAGAGCGCCACGCCCTGTGCATGGTTGCCGGCCGAGGCGGCGATGATGCCGCGTTCGGCCTCGGCTTTGGAAAGACCGGAAATCTTGTTATAGGCGCCGCGCAGTTTGAATGAAAAACACGGCTGCAAATCCTCGCGCTTCAGCAGCACCCGATTGCCGAGGCGCTCCGACAAGAGGCCAGCCGGCACAAGCGGCGTTTCGACCGCGACGTCATAAACGCGAGCGTTAAGAATTTTCTTAATATAGCGTTCGGGCACGGTGAATTCGCGGTGGCAGTTTCGAAGGCCGGCAGTGAAACATAGTCCGTGCCGCAACACACGGTTCTTTGGTACGCCATTCCATCCGGCAAACATTTCGTGAGCGCCACGATTTACCGTAGATTGCCGCCAGGCAATGGCGGATAATCCGGCGCTAACTTACAGAGAATTTATCCACAACGACAAGACTAGGGAGAGATTAATAGCTGTTTGCGTGGTTGGCTTGGTGACGGTGACAGATCCGTCCTGGCTCGAAAAATATGGTCCGGCGGTCAACGCAATTGTGGAAGCGAATGGCGGAAAATACATCGTCCGCGATTTGGCGCCGAACCATCTTGAAGGCCCCGGCGCTGTGCCGACGGTTATCGTGCTATTGGAGTTCCCCAGCGAGGAGCAGGCGCGCGGATTTTACGATGGACCGGAATATCAGCGTTTTAAAGAAGCGCGCCAAGCGGGTTCAACCGGCGATCTGTTCATGATGGCGGGTCTTTAGCCGCGAGGTCTTCCAGGCCCTCGTAGCGCGCGAAACGCTCCAGCAGATGGGCGCCGCAGGTTAACTCTGAATTTTCCTGAGCCTGCCTGGGCGGCGGCGCGAAGGTGCGTTTTGACTCCGGGGACGTTGAACCTGTTCAAGGGAAAATATTTGGCCCACCGTGTCACGCCGGTTCGCGGCGCGCGGGCGCGCATCATCGCCGTTTTCTCTTATTACCAACGGCCGGGGGTCAGCTTCGGCGCCGACGAGCGGCGAGAATTTTACGGCCGCAGCGAGGCCGCACAGGGGCCATAGAGGCGGGCCGAAATGCTTGAATTCCTACAAATAGGCGAGCCATAATTATTTTATCGTAGCCATAAAATATGGTCAGGCCGAGATGCGTCTCGCGAGGCCGAAATTCGGACCTGGCCGACATGCATGGGCGCAACCGCATAGGTGGCTCTAGGCTCCGCTCCTGGATATTGGAGCGGTGTAAGTCTCTCGGCCAGGACGCGTATTGATCGGGCCGGTGAGGTGATTTTCGATGAACGATATTTTCCAATTGCGCTTGGCGGCGAATGCAAGCAATCTGAATGTGGTTAATCATTCGATTCGGGGCTGGCGTAACTGTAAGGCGCTCGGTCGATCCGGGTGCCCGGCATAGCATAGGGGAGACTCAAAGTGAATCAGGGCGAACTCATCGAAGCCGTTGTCAAAAGCAGCGGCATGACAAGGAGTGATGCTTCAAAGGCGGTTAAGACGGCTTTGGATGAAATGGGCAAGGCCCTGAAGAAGGGCAAATCCGTACGCACAACGCTCGGCACGTTTTCGGTTTACAAGCGCGGTGCGCGCAAAGGCCGCAACCCGGCAACTGGCGAGGCGATCAAGATCAAAGCCAGCAAGGGCGTGCGTTTTAAAGCTTCCAAGACGCTCAAAGACAAAGTCAACAAACGCTGACCTGATTTCGGGCAGGTTTGTGCCCGGTATCGACGCGTAAAGACAGGCGCTGGCTGGGCCGTCTCACTGTTCGGCCGGTGGCTGCGCGCGGCAAAATTCGTTTCGCTGTTTTGGCGACGCGGGAAGTCGCGTGCTCCGCTGCAACGCCAGTCACCTCAGTTATTCATGAACTCTGCGTCCAGTTAAACGGCGGCGGCACTGGGACGCGATTCCACTTCTTTGAGCCAGCGCACGACGTTGGTGCACTCGGCGGGCGGCTCGACGTCGACGCGGGCGGCGAAGCGGATGGTGACGAAGGTGGTGATATCGGCCACCGAGAAGGCATCGCCAGCGATGAATTTGGCCGCACCCAGGCGATCATCGAACAGCGCGAAAAAGCGCCCCATGGAATTGCGCCCGCGCTCGACCAGTTCGGCGATTTGCGGCACCCCGCCCGGTACGCCAGGCAACCCACGATCCTCGAAAGCAGGCGATGAGTTGCGCAGCATGTCGGCAGCGGAGAGATAGCCCACGAATTCTGCACGCCGGCTCCACATCTCGACCAGCGCTTTTTCCTTAGCGTCGCCTCCGAACAGCGCCGGTTCAGGATGGAGCTCCTCAAGATAGCGGCATATCGCCATTGATTCCGAAACGAAAGTGCCATCGTCGAGTTCCAGCACCGGCACCTGGCTGAGCGGGTTGACCATTTTGAAGGAATCGGCAAATTGCGCACGCTCGCGCGTGTTGATTTCAATTATCGGAATCTCGATGCCCTTTTCTGCAAGGAACATATTCACGCGCTGGGGATTCGGCGCCATCTTGAAATCGTAGAGTTTCATAATATTTCAGTGCTCCGGAAAGGGGTGGAATGAGGGCGGAAGTGTGCGGTCTGGCTCTGGCGAGTCAAGCGCCGGTGGTATCCATCTTGCCATCCGCCGAGCCAGGGAATTTTTTGAGATCATCGGCGATGTCGTAGAAATCGCCTTTCTCTGCCGTAAAGATATGGCCGATCGTCACCAGGCCGCTCGGTGAATCAAGAGTTCCGGCGGCGATTGAAGTGGTTTGTGCTCCGCTCGGCTGCCAAAAGAGGCTGGCGCCGCACGCCCGGCAAAATCCGCGCCGCGCCTTATCCGAAGAAGCGTACCAAGCGAGCCCGGCTTCCTCGACCAAGGAAAGATCGGAATTTTCAACTTTGGTATAGGCACCGAAGGCGCCGTGTAGACGCCGGCACATATCACAGTGGCAATTGACCACCCCGCGCATCGGCCCCCGTACTTCATAGCGCACCGCGCCACACAAGCAGCCGCCTTGACGTACCGTTTCGCCGCCTTTCATCTCCATCTCCCATTTACGCTCGCTTCGCCGTAGCGATGACGTAGTATAACGGTGCGCGGCGACTATGAAAAAACGCTGCCGTAGCGCATCATTGGAATTGGTTACACTAACGGGAATAAATAATGAGAAAGGTGCCGCCCGAGCACGTGATGGACGAGGCCGAGGCGTTTGACGGTGCTGAGGCAGCGGTGGCACGGCTCATGGCGATTTACGCCAAAGGCCGCGATCTCCTGGGCGAACATTTCAAGCGTTTCGCCGGCGGCGCAGAAAATATGGATAAGGCCGACGCGCGCTACCCGGCGGTGTGGATCGACGTGGCGCCCGGCCGCGACCAAGCACGTGGCGGCCTGGCCTATGGCGCGGTGCCGCAAGCCGGCCCCTATAGCGCCGTTCTCACCAATCCTGAACTGTTCCGCAGTTACTACCTCGAACAGCTGCAATTGCTGCTCGACAATCACGGGGGGCCGCTTTGGGTCGGCATTTCGCCGCGCCAGATACCCCTAACCTTTGCGTTGGAGACGTTGACTGCCGATTTGCGTCAAGAACAGGTGGCCGATTTGTCGCGCTGCTTTCACATGCCCGATCTGGCCGAAATCGATGACAATATAGCCAACGGTACCTACCGCCACACCGCCGGCACAGCCAAACCTTTGTCGCTGTTTAGCGCCGAGCGGGTGGATTATTCGCTGTCTCGCTTGCGCCACTATAGCGGCACCTCGCCCGGGCATTTTCAACGCTTCGTTCTGTTCACCAACTATCAACGCTACGTCGACGAATTCATCGAGTTCGGCATGCCCGAAATCGCCAGCGGGGCAACATTCCGCGCCTTTGTCGAGCCGGGTAACGCGGTACATGTCAATCCGCGCCTGAGCGATACGCCGTCTTCCGGCGAGCGCGCCGAGAAGCCCTCGCAAATGCCGGCCTACCATCTGGTGAAAGACGGCCATATGGGGGTGACGCTGGTCAATATCGGCGTCGGCCCGTCGAATGCCAAAACCATCACCGACCATGTCGCCGTGCTGCGCCCGCATTGCTGGCTGATGGTCGGCCATTGCGGCGGCTTGCGCCTCACCCAGCGTCTCGGCGATTATGTTCTCGCCCATGCCTATGCACGCCTCGACCATGTCCTCGATCACGATCTGCCGCTCGAGGTGCCGATCCCGGCGATCGCCGAAGTGCAGCTGGCGCTGACCGCCGCCGTCAGCAAAGTCACCCAGCAGGATGGCCAGGAATTGAAGCAGCATCTGAGAACCGGCACCGTGGTCTCGACCGACGATCGCGACTGGGAGCTGCGGTATGATGAGCTCTCGACTTTCTTCAATCAGTCGCGCGCCATCGCGGTGGACATGGAATCTGCGACCATCTCGGCTAACGGCTTTCGCCTGCGTGTGCCCTACGGCACGCTTCTCTGTGTCTCGGACAAGCCGCTGCACGGCGAGATCAAGCTGCCCGGCATGGCCAATGCTTTCTATGCCGAGCGCGTCAGCCAGCATCTGCGCATTTGCCTGGAGGCGGTCGACATCATGCGCGAGGGTGTTGGCCACCAGGCGCTGCATTCGCGCAAACTGCGCAGCTTCGACGAACCGCCCTTCCGCTGAGCGAAACGGAACTCCCTATGGACATGGTCACCATGAACATCATCGATTCCACGCTGGTTTCGATTTGCCGCGAGATGGGTCTGACGATGATGAAGACCGCCTATTCGACGATCTTCAACGAGGGCATGGATTTCACCTGCGGCCTCGGCAACACCCGGGGCGAGATGATCGGTGTCGCCGAATTCAATCCGTCTCAAATCGGCGGCATGCCGCTGGTGCTCAAGACAACAGCGGAGGAAATCCCACATGAGAGCATCCAGGAAGGCGATGTCATCGTCACCAACGATCCTTACCGCGGCGGCATGCATACTCCTGAGCACAGCTTCATCAAGCCGGTATTCGTGGATGGCGTACTGTTTGGATACGCAGTAGCGATCGGCCATGTCGCTGAGGTCGGTGGCATGGTGCCGGGCGGATTCGCCGGCGAGGCGACGGAAATCTTCCATGAAGGTCTGCGCGTGCCGCCGGTGAAGATCAAGAAAGCCGGCAAGGATGTCGACGAAGTGTGGAAGCTGATGCTCGCCAACGTGCGCACGCCACGCAACAATTATGGCGATTATCGCGCCATGATCAGTGCCGTCGATGTCGGCGCGGCGCGCCTTCAGGCAGTGATCGAAAAATACGGAGCCGAAGTCTTCAACGGCACCGTCAACGATCTGATGGATTATTCCGAAACCCGCATGCGGGCCGAGTTAAGCGACATTCGCGACGGCAAATATAGCTTCGAAGACTATATGGAAGATGACGGCATCGAGGCCAAACCCTACAAGATTCACGTCGACGTGTATGTGCAGGGCGAGGAAGTGGTGATCGATTACAGCGGCTCCGACCGTCAGGCGAAAGGCCCGATCAATGCCGTGCTCTCGGTCGCTTGGTCGTCGGCCTACAACGCCATCCTGCATCTCACCGATCCGTCGATCCCGAAGAATTCCGGCTGTTTCCGGCCGATCAAGATCGTGGCGCCCGGCGGCTCTTTGTTGAACGCCGATTATCCCGCCACCTGCGTCGGCGGCAATACCGAGACCCATATTCGTATCGCCTACACCATCATCGGCGCGATGGCCCAATGCGTGCCCGAGCGCGCCTTCGCCACCGACGCCGGAACGCACAGCAATTTTCTCTTCGGTGCGCATGATGCGCGCAGCGACGAATATGTTGTGTGTTACGATTTCACCTGTGCCGCCTGGGGCGGGCGGCCCTTTGCCGATGGCAACGAAGCGGTTAATTGCATCAACGGCAATTCGCGCATGGTGCCGATCGAGGTTTTCGAGGTGCGCTATCCGTGGCTGATCGAAGAATTTAAATTGGAGCCCGATAGCGCTGGGCCGGGCCGATTCCGCGGCGCCCACTCAGTATCGAAAATATTCCGCGCCGTTGGTACCGAGATTACGGTGAGCTCGGTTTCCGACCGCCACACGATCCAGCCCTGGGGCCTGTTGGGCGGTGGGCCGGGGGCAACGGGTGGGCTGACCTATCAGGCTGCCGGGGGCGACGAATGGCAATCCTTCACCGAAGCCTTCGGCAAGGTTTCGCCGAGCAAATTTTCAAATGCCAAGATCGCCCCGGGCGCGCGCGTGCGTCTCACCGCGCCGGGCGCCGGCGGTTATGGTCCGGCAGAAGAGCGCGCGCCGGAAATGATCGCCGAGGATTTGCGCGAAGGCTGGATCACGCCCGAATGCGCACTCCGTGATTATGGCTATGTAGCTGACAAACCGTGACGGCAACGATGCGTAACATAGTAGCTAACCGGCGCTTGAAGCTCGGCACCTTCGTGGTCGAATTCAACAGCCCCGGCATGGGCTAAATTCTCAAAGCGACGGGCTGCGAGTTTGCCATCATCGACATGGAGCATAGCGGCTTCGATTATGACGGCCTGAAGCGCATGCTGCGCTATTACCAGGCTGCCGGTGTGCCCGCCATCGTCAGTACAGCGGGCGGTGATTATGACGTGATCGCGCGCGCCTGCGATATGGGCGCGAACGCCATTCAGCCGGCCTGGATGCGCAGCGCGCCGAATACCGCAAGGTGAGGCGCAAATAACCTAATCGAGTTTGATCAGCAGCTTGCCATCGTTTTCGCCAGCATAGAGGCGGGCGATGGCGCCGGGCGCTTCGTGCAGTCCGGCGAGAATATGTTCGCGGTAAGTCAGCTTGCCAGCAGCCAGCCATTCGCCGAGTTGCGCGCGCGCCTCGTCGTAACGCGCGGCGTAATCGAACAGAATGAAGCCCTCGATGCGCGCCCGCTTGACCAGCAGATGGCGCTCGATGCGCGGGCCGTCGGGCCAAGGGTCCCAACTGGCCTGAGACGCGGTACCGCAGACGACGCAGCGCGCGCGGATATTAAGATGGCGGTAAACGGCATCCGAAATGGCGCCGGCGGTATTGTCGAAATAGACATCGACGCCATCCGGGCAGGCTGCGGCCAGCGCCTGGTTGAGATCACCGGTGCGGTAATCGATGGCTGCGTCGTAGCCGAATTCGCGCAAGCATTGCTGAACTTTGTCGCTGTTTCCGGTCAGGCCGACGGTGCGGCAGCCCTTGATCTTGGCGATCTGGCCGACCGCGCTGCCAACCGAGCCCGCTGCCGTGGAGACGACAACCGTCTCGCCAGCCTGGGATGCGCCAATATCGAGAAAGGCGAAATAGGCTGTGATGCCGTTCACGCCGAGAATGCCAAGGCTGGCGGACAACGGGCCTTGCGCCATATCGTGGCGGAACACGACATTGCTGCCATCAGAGACGGCATAATCGCGCCAGCCGAACATGCCACAAACGAGGTCGCCCGGGGCGAAATCTGGATGGTTGGAGTTGACCACTTCGCCGGCGGCGAAAGAGCGCATGACGGCGCCAATGGCGACTGGCTCTGAATAGTTAGCCGCCGCATTGACCCAGCCGCGCATCGCCGGGTCGACCGACAGGAAACGGTTGCAGATCAGTATTTCACCGTCCCCGGCCTCGGGCATCGCCGTCTCGCGCAGTTCGAAGTGCCGCGCTTCGGGAATTCCGTCCGGCCGCTCGACCAGAACCACCGCTCTATTGCGCGCTTCGGCCATCAAATAGTTGCGTTTAATTGCGGCCGCGTAGGCGACGGTGAAAATTGATCAGCATAGGCTGCTCAAACACGTAGCCGTCCCCGGATTTGCCGGCTTCGAAGTTTTTCCGCACCTCGTCTTGCTCAATCAACTCGCGCGCGATCGGGTTGTAGGAGAGTGAGGAGAATTTGGTCACCATGGCAGCGAAACTCTCATGCCGGGGGCGCTGCATATATACATAGCGCGTGGTTTCCTCGAAATGAGGGCGGGCGCTTCGTTCCAAGGCTTGCTGGGCCAGGGTGCGTACCTCAAATTCGCCGTTGAACGGCCGCATCATGGTGAAATGGCTGCCCTCCATGCCGGGCTCGGCGACATAAAGAAATCCATCGGGTTTAAGAACGCGCGCCGCTTCACCCAACGCGGCGTCCATCAATTCGCGCGGCACATGATGCAGCGAGCGAAAAAATAACACGCCGTCCATGCTGGCGTCTTCGGCGGGCAGTGCCTGGGCGCCGGCTTCGACGAAGGTGACACCGGAGGCGGCCGGTGCGGCGCGGTTTTTCTCGGCCTGCAACTCGTCCGGCTCGACCGCCAGCACTCGGGCGCCAAGCTCGGCCAGACGGCGCGCCGTGTCGCCAGCGGCGCAGCCAGATTCTATCAGGCTCAATCCGGAAACTTCTTCTACAATCCGCTGTAGAGCCTCCAAATCGCCTAGGTCGCCAAGATCGGTTCGCATGTCGGTACCGTAAATAGTGACAGAAGAGAGCAGGCAGGATTAGGGCTCGCCCGCCTGGCGTCAACTGACTTTTTTGCGACACAAGGCGGCTCGAATGGTGCAAAATGCAAGCTGGGCGGACGGGGCTAAATGGCAGACGAAGTTTCTAATCAGCGATCCTTCGGGGATCTATTAAACCGCTATCGCTATTTTGGTGTGGCCGTCGCTTTGATCGGCGGCATCGCGCTGGTGCTCGTCATTCTCAAGGACGTGATATTCCAGGGCGGCGGCGAGACCACACTTGGCCTTAATTCATTCATTGCCATCAGCGCGGTCGGGTTGTTGATCGTGTTCGCCATAGTGGTTGATGCACGCGCCAAAAACCGGGCTCTGACGCAGCGGGCGGACAAGCTTGGCGGCATGGCGAAACGCCTGAATATCACCGTCGAGGAACTCAATTCTGCTAATGAAGAACTTGCGCGCGCCCGCTTGCAGGCCGATTTTAGCAGCCAGGAGAAATCAGTATTTTTGTCGGATTTAAGAAACGAGCTGGATGCGCCGATCAACGCCATTTTAGACGATGTTCTCAGCCTGCGCGGTGAGCCGGAATTGAGCGAAACGCAGCGTCGATCGATCGACGATCTTGCGCTGAACTGTAAGAACCTGTCCGCCATTATCGGCGATGTTGTGGAGATTGCGCGCATGGACGCGGTTGGCGGCGAATTTGCACCGGCCGATTTCGACCTAGGTGGTTTTATCGGCAAGCTCCGCACCGAAACCGTGCGCAGAGCTTCCGAACGCGGCATCGGCCTCGAACTAAAAATTTCGACGGAAGGGTATGGCGCGGTCAATGGCGACGCCGTATTGCTGCGCGACGTTCTCGAGTTTCTGCTGGCCAACGCCATGGACGCGAACGAGAGTAGCTCCGTGCGCTTTGCCGTCTCGCGCGCGGACGACGATATGTATGTTTTCGAAATTCGCGACCGTGGCGCGGTCTATTCTGATGCAAAGTTGGTCAATATTTTTGAGCCTTTTCACAAGAGCGAAGAGGAGCATATCAAAGGCACCACGGGGTTGGGTCTGGCTATCACCAGCAAGCGGATTGCTGCGATGGGCGGCGATTTGAAAATTACCTCGGAAGCTGGCGAGGGGTGCATCTTCAACTTTGAGATTCAGCTTCCCGCCAGCGGCGCGGCCAAAGCCGCAACCACCTCTGCCAATGCTTAAGGTCGGGTCATGCCAAAATTTGCCGCCAATCTAAGTTTTCTATTTCAGGACATCGAATTTTTTGAACGTTTTGCCGCCGCAGCCGAATGCGGCTTTCAGGCGGTGGAATATCTCTTTCCGTACGAGTATTCGGCTGAGCAGCTGAAACGGAAGCTGGCGACGCATGGACTGGTTCAGGCGCTGTTTAATTTGCCGCCGGGCGATTGGGACGCCGGCGAGCGTGGCTTGGCGGCACTGCCGGGACGCGAGGTGGAGTTCCGCGCGGCCGTCGAGCTGGCCGGCGAATATTCAGAAGCGCTAGCCTGCAAGCAGGTTCATGTGATGGCCGGCATCGTGCCGGAGGGCGCCGAGCGGGAAGCCTATGAAGAATGCTACATCGCTAATCTCAGATATGCCGCGGATTTTTTTGCGGCACGCGGTGTGCGCACCCTGATCGAACCTCTCAACAGCTTCGACATGCCGGGCTATTTGCTGAACGGCTCAAAGCAAGCGCGGCGCGTGATAGAGGCGGTGGGGAGCGACAATCTCTACCTGCAATATGACGTCTATCATTTGCAGATCATGGAAGGAAACCTCGCCTACAGCTTCGAACGGGATCTCGATATCACCAGCCATGTTCAGATCGCCGGCGTGCCGGGACGCCACGAACCGGTCATCGGCGAGATCAACTATCCTTATCTATTCACGCTCTTTGACCGGCTCGGCTATGACGGCTGGGTCGGCTGCGAATACCGGCCCGAGGGCAAAACCCGCGCCGGCCTCGGCTGGGCTCGGGACTACAGCATCGGCGGAAGCCGAAGGTAGGCGATTTATCCAAGCTTGGATAATTTTGCGTACTTCATGACAAAAGAGAAGAAGCGATGAGTGATTCTGCGTTTTTGGTGCTGCACTTTCAAAATGGCGTTGCCCATCCCGACGGAGTGTGGGGTAAAAACCTGTTTCCCCAAGTGCAAAAGAACGGCTCGGTAGACAACACCATCCGGGCATTGGACGCCGCCCGGGCGAGCGGCATGATGGTGATATACGTCAATATCGCTTGGCGGCCCGGTTTTCCCGAACTTCCGGCCAATACCTGCGGTCTCTTGAAGGAGGCCAAGGAAAAGAATGAGTGCTTGGTCGGCTCATGGGGCGCTGACGTGATCGACGAGTTGGTTCCGCGCGACGGCGAAATCATCGTGACAAATTTTGGTTCGGACGGTTTCGAAGGTACCGATCTGGACTTGATCCTGCGCACCAACAGAATCACCAACCTCTATGTCGCCGGACAATGTATCGAGCATGTTGTCGAGACGACGATCAAACGCGCCGTCAACATGGGCTACACCGCGACACTTTTGAAAGACTGCACCAGCGGCTTCACCGATCAAAACTATGACGCCATGCTGGAGATACTGCCGCTCTATGCAGAGCTGATCACAGCGGATGATTTTGTGTCTCGATAGTATTCCCGCGGGAAAGGCGGCTTTAAGAACATGCCGGATCGTCGCCATGCGCGGCATTGCGCGGGGCCGCTAGCGCCAGCAGACGTGTGCACCGAAGCTTCGGGATGCGCATGCGGACCTAGAGTATCTGCCCTCTCCTGACATATGGTGCCGTAGCAAAGCGCCGCAATTTCGGCGGAACAGCCAATGATGGCGAAGAAGAACGGAATCATGTTCTCATAAATCGTTTAAGAGTTCTGCAATAGAATTTGTCTATAACCAGCCGCGCTGAAGTGCTCGTCTTGCGGCTCAATTTAGTCACAGGCAGTCGTTTGTGAGCGCCTTAGATGTCCATACCCAGGCCAGCGGATGGCTGCAACGGGCATGCAATTTCCTTTACGGTGGACCAGTGGTACTTTTACCTCGAAATTGGATGTCATCAGGGAAACGTCAACTGAGAGGAGATTATCTCATGACGAAGAGCAATTCCGTGAAACTGCGGGTGCGCGCAAACACGAGCAAAGTCCGAACCGCAATTTCTTGACGCGGCTTCATGCTGGCGGCGGGCGCTGCAGTAGCCACATTCAGCTCTGCGATATCGATCGGAACCGCATTGGGTGGAGCGCTCAATAAACCCAATGGCAAGACCATACTCAGGATTATCGGGAACATTTCGAACACCAACAGTGACGGAGCGGCGGAGTTCGACCGCGAGATGCTAGAGCCCTTGCCATGAAAACGATCACGACAGTGGCTCCTTGGACCGATGGCGTGACGGTCTTCGAAGGCCCATTGGTCAGCGACGTGCTCGAGGCCGTGGGCGCCGAAGGAGGCCACGTACAGGCTATCGCTTTGAATGATTATGCTGTCAAGATTCCTATAAGCGATTTCAGTGAGCATGGGGTCATCCTCGCCATGACCATGAACGGTGAGCGGCTACGGATGCGGACAAAGGGACCGCTCTGGGTGATTTATCCCTGGAGCGACAAAGCCGAACTTCAGAATGATGTCATGCATGGCCGATCAATCTGGCAGCTCAAGGAATTACTGGTCGAAAATTAATGCGATGTGAATCTTGTCACATATGTTGCTCTTTCGCTCGCAACTCTCGTCCTGGCCGTCGCTCTTTACCTGATCCTGGCGAATCTTAGACAACAGACCCGTGATTCGCAGGCGCCGTTCCAAGTTAATATAATCTGGTACGCCTCCCAGATTGAAACGGAACTTCTCGTCCTGATTGATTCACTCGGGTCCTATTACGCGGCAAATGAATTGGTTACCCACGACGACGTGGTGGATCGCTTCGACATATTTTGGAGCCGCGTCGAGGCGACGGAAAATGGGTCAAACGGCGAGCTTTTCATGAGCTATCAAGGTGCCCGCGAAACGATCCAGCGGGCCAAGGACACGCTCGTCCTCGTCGAACCGGACGTCACGTCTCTGGAACCGGGGGACAGGGTGGCCTATCTGAAGATCAAGGACCAGCTGCGCGTCCTCCAGCCGGTGTTCCATAAGGTGACCCTCGAATCGTCGCACCTGCAAAACCAGATGTACACGCAGCAAGTCCGCAGCGTGGATGACACCCGTTTCACGATCACGCTCATCTTTGGCGGTGTTCTGGCCGGCGGGTCGCTTCTGGTCATATTGATTCTGTTCGAGCGCCGCAAGGTGATCAAGCTTCAGAACAGCCTGGAACGCCGAGTTGAAGAGCGCACGGAACAGTTGCAACGGGAGATTGCCGAGCGCAACAGGGCCGAGGAGAGGCTGCGCGAGAGTGAGGAGCATTTCAGAGGCGTCGTGGAGAATTCCCCTTCGGCGATATATTTGAAGGACCTGGAAGGACGCTACCAACTGGTAAACCGGAAATTTGAAGAATGGTTCGGCGTAACGGCGGCTGACGTATTGGGCAAGACTTCCCACCACATATTCTCGAAGGAATACGCCGACGCCGATGTCGCTCAAGATAGGGAAGCGCTTCAATCGTCGAGTGTGGTTGAAGAGGAAAGGGACGTTCCGTTGCCGGATGGCACTATGCATCGGGTTGTCAGTAACAGATTTCCGGTTTTTGACGCCGACGCGCGGCACGCCGGCGTTGGCATCATAGCCACCGACGTCACCGATCATAGACACGCCGAGGAGCAGCTCCGCCAATCTCAAAGAATGGAAGCTATCGGCCAACTGACCGGTGGTATCGCCCATGATTTCAACAATCTTTTGGCAATCGTGATGGGCCATGCCGAACTGCTTCAGGACGCGGTTGTCGAAGACGAGAATATGAAGAGGAGTGTTGAGACGATCATAAGGTCGGCAGATCGAGGCTCATCCCTAACGGGAAGGCTGTTGACATTTTCCCGACAATCGATGTTGTCGCCTGCTGTGGCGCAGGTTTCTGAATTGATTGGCAGCCTCAGTGACATGCTTCAAAGCGCCCTCGGGGAGACAATTGACCTGAAAGTTGAAATCACACCAGAACTCTGGCTTGCGACGATTGACGCACACCAGCTCGAGGATGCTCTGATCAATCTGGCGATTAACGCACGAGACGCCATGCCACAAGGCGGGATACTGACAATCGAGACCGCTAACGTCACCTTGGAGAAGACTTTTGCGCAACAGTACGAAGAGACGGCGCCGGGGGACTATGTACAAATTTCGGTGAGTGACACCGGCTGCGGCATTCCGCCCGAGGTATTGGGGAAAGTGTTTGAGCCATTCTTCACGACCAAGGGTGTGGGTGAAGGCAGCGGCCTTGGCCTGAGCATGTTTTACGGGTTCGCTAAACAATCGAAAGGGCACATCACGATTTACAGCGAGGTCGGCCAAGGGACGACTGTGAATCTCTATGTACCTCGATCTGAGGAAGACCAAGTCAAAACCGGTGCCAAACACGGCACACAAGAGATTGCACGGCGATCGGAACGCATCCTCGTTGTAGAGGACGATGAGCATTTGAGAGCGATTCCCGTTAGTACACTCCGCGACCAGGGTTACGATATTGTCGAATCGGGAGACGGGAAGGAAGCGATCAAACACCTAAAAGACGGTCAATCTTTCGCGCTATTGTTCACCGACGTTGTCTTGCCAGGGGGCATGAACGGCATCGAGGTCGCAGAAAAAGCCAAACAGATACATCCAAACATTAAGGTTTTTTTCACCACGGGCTATGCCGAGAATGCCGTCATTCATCACGGCATGTTGGACCCGGGCGCGACAGTGCTCAACAAGCCCTATCGTCGAGCGGAATTGTTGGAACAAGTGCGAGCAATACTCGATAGCCGGGACAGTTAACTTAACTTCACAAGGTTTGAGGACATTTCGAAGATAGCGTGCCTGCACGCCAAATCGAGTGACCTGGCGGAAGATCACCTCGGTCATAGGCGGCCTCGGCAGTTTGACGGGTGCAGTCGTGGCCGGTTTTTTGCGGGCGTTCTCCGAAATATTTTTGCAGGCTTATTTAGCTGAGCGCGTGAATTTATAGCGAGGCGATCCGCTTCTGCGTTCAACTGTTGCTCATCGCGGCGCGATCTTGACGCGGCGGCCGATTAGTCCTTCTTGCGGTTACCGGCGTCGGGGATGGTCGAACGCCGCGGCGGCGTCGCGGTTGCGGGCGGCGCTCTCTGCACCCACGGCCCCTTGATTTCCGGTCCCCATGGCCCCGGCTCATTTGTTTCCGGCACGACCGTGGCCGCCGCCGCCGCAATCGTGCCGGGGGGCGCGGTTTGGCTCAGATGGCCGGTGCCGAGAATCTTGACGTGGCGGTATTTGAACAACAGCACCAGCACCATGCCCACGGCGAAACCGCCGATATGCGCCCACCAGGCGATGTTACTTTGACCGCCGCCGCCCAGGTTGGCGATTTGCATAAAAATCCATATGCCGAGCACGATGAAAGCGGGCAGAGGCAGCAGCATATAAAAAGCGAAGACCATGATTCTGGCGCGCGGATAGAGCAGAAGATAGGCGCCGAGCACGCCTGAAACGGCGCCGCTCGCGCCAATGGTGGGAATCACTGAAGCCGGTTCGATGCCGGCATTGATCAGCCCGGCGCCTGTACCACACAGCAGATAGAAAACGAGGAAGCGCCAATGGCCCATCGCATCCTCGATATTGTTGCCGAACACCCAGAGGTACAGCATGTTGCCGATCAAATGCCACCAACCGGCATGGAGAAATTGCGAGCTCAAAATGCTGAGGAAATCGACACTGGATGGCAGAATGGCGTCAGTGGCGGAGATCTCCTTAATTTGGAAGATGACCGCGGGGATGGCGCCGAGCGCAAATTTGGAGCGCCCTTCGAGATCGTCGGGCAGCATCACCATGATCATGAAAACCAGAACATTGGCGGCGATCAGCGCATAGGTCACATAGGGCGTAATGTGGGTCGGGTTGTTGTCCTTGAGGGGCAGCATGCGCCGGCGCGCCTAAGTTTGCTGCCCGGGCGCGTCGGAGAAAACAGCGCGGCGTTTGACCACCAGGCAACGCGACATGATGTCGTGTAGGCCTTGTTTACGCTTGGTAAAGGCGGCCGTCAAACAGGCCAACAGCGAGGCGATGCCGACGACAAGGTCGAGGATCGCCACCGTATTGATAAGGCCAGGCAGCCATAACGGCCAGGCGCGGTAGCCGGCGGTCAGCAGGCTAATCTTGTCGCCGTTGAAATCGCACACTCTGATTCTCAATATCCGCTTACCGAGAGTCGCCTGCGCCCGGCTGCTCTCGAGGAATGCGAAATAGGCCATTGTCGCGACGCCAACCAAAAGCAGTCCAAGGAGCGAGGGGACATAGGAATAAAACACTTCACCACCAGTGTCCTGTATGGACGTTTGGATCAGTAAATCGTCCCATACAAAAAAGGCGATGAGTAGGTAGACGGTGTAAATCACCACAGCGTCGATAAACCACGCAGCAGCGCGGCGCCAAAATCCGGCGAACGGATCGCCGCCGGACACGGTGATATGGTTGCTGCTCATGACCCTATTCCCCCGAAGTCCGTGCCGGGCCGCTACGCATCCGCATAATCTTCAATATAGGCACGAATGATGGAATCCAAATCCTTGTCGGCCGGAAGGCCGAGGGCGAGGGCGCGCGGTGCCAATTCGCGGCCGGGCCAGCCGTCGCAAATTGCCTGGATCGCCGGATCGGGCTTGGCGATGATTTGGCCGAGCGGGCGGTTTCCCGCGACCCGGCCGAGACCCTCGATCATCTCCGCCACGGTCAGCGAGATGCTCGGTAAATTGATCGAGCGGTCATCGCCGACGGCGTCGCTGTCGGCCTCGTGCAGGGTGAGAACGCCGTTGACGATGGTGCGATAGCCGCTCACCGCCATGCGCGTCTCATTGCTGACCGGCAGTTCATAATCGATGCCCGAAAGTGGCTCGCGGAAGACGCCGCTGGCGAACCCGGAGGCTGCCTTGTTGGGTTTGCCCGGGCGGATGATGACGGTTGGCAGGCGCGCACCGCGACCGTCAAGAAAGCCCTTCCGAGTATAATCATTGAGCAGCAATTCATTCACTACCTTGGTCATGCCGTAGGTGGTCATCGGTGTGATCTTGGTGTCGTCCGAGACGGTGTCGGGCAGTGCAGAGCCGCCGAATACCGCGAGACTGCTGGTAAACACCACGCGCGGCAGACCGGGCGCGGCGCGCGCCGCTTCCAGTACATTGATGCCGCCGTCGAGATTTACCTTGAGCGCCAGGTCGAAATCCTGCTCCGCGCCGGCGCTGACCACTGACGCAAAATGGAACACCGAAAGCGAATTGCCGGCGATCAGCCGCATCACCAGGTCGCGGTCGGAAATATCGCCGCTGACGATCTCCACCCGCGCGTCGAGACCTTCGGGGCGCTCAACCGGGGTGACGGCGTCAAACAGGATCATCTCTTCCACTGGTTCAGGCGCGCCCGATGCGCCGCAGAGCGTGCCGCGTTCAAGAATCGCGCGCGCCAACCTCAATCCCAGGAATCCGGTCCCACCGGTAATAACCACTTTCATTTATAGGCATCCTCTCAATTCGTCCTTGAACGCTGCCGACCTTATATCAGCCAGTGCTTTCGGGACAAAGCGTTCGCTGCCTTGATTCTATCCACCTCAGCGCCCTAATGTTGGTGCCCCACCTGCACGGAGGAAAGAAGCGTGGCCAATGCCAAGGAACTCGGACCCAATACATCGCTAATCGGCCAGCCTGGATCGCGCGCGCGCTTGATGACGCCGGCGCTGGTGCTCGACCTCGACGCCCTGGAACGCAATATCGCGCGGATGAAAGACTTCGCAGAGGCACACAATATTTCCCTCAGACCGCATTGCAAAACCCATAAAAGCATCGCCGTTGCGCGCCTGCAGCTAGAGGCCGGCGCGCTCGGCATCTGCGCCGCCACCTTGGGCGAGGCCGAGGTCATGGGCGGCGCTGGCATTCCCGGCGTATTGGTCACCTCTCCGGTGATCGCCGATGTCAAGATCGACGCCCTGATGGCGCTCAACGGCCAGGCCGATGGGCTGATGCAGTCGGTCGACAATATACAAAATCTGCGCGCTCTCGATGCCGCCTCAGGACAGGCGGGCGCGGCACTGAATGTGGTCATCGATGTCGATGTCGGCCTGCACCGTACCGGCGCGTTCAATGTGGCGGATGCGGTGGCTCTGGTCGAGGCAGCCGTCGCGGCGAAAAATTTGAATTATTCCGGTCTACAGGGCTATGCCGGACACATCATGCATATCGAGGATTATAAAAAGCGCCGCGAAATCAATATCGCCGATACCAAACCGCTCGGCGATGTCTGCGCCGCCCTGGCCGAAAAAAACCTCACGCCGCCCATCGTCACGGGCGCCGGCACCGGGACTTACGATATTGATGCGACGCTCGGCGTGATGAGTGAAATGCAGGTCGGCTCCTATGCGGTGATGGATGTCGAATATCGCGATGTCCACCCGGAAGGCGGCGGCGACTGGCTGTTCGAGCCCGCGCTGTTCGTCCGCGCCACCGTGGTGAGCGCCAATCATGACGGCCATGCCACCATCGATGCCGGGTTGAAATGCTTCGCCACCGACGGGCCGTTGCCGGATTTCGCCTCCGGCGCACCGATTGGCTCTAGCTACAGCTATTTCGGCGATGAGCATGGCCGCATCGCGTTCGCCCAAGCCAATGAGCGCCTGGCGCTTGGCGATGCGGTCGAATGTATCGTGCCGCATTGCGACCCGACCATCAATTTGCACGATGTGTATCATTGCGTGCGTGGCGATACGCTGGTGGATATCTGGCCGGTCGACGCGCGCGGCCGGCACTGACACTCAAGTTTTCGCGCCGGCATGAAGGCTGAAAATTCCCGCTTCAGCGCCGAGCGTTTGCCGCGCCCGGCGGCGTGGGCGTGGCGCATGGCGCCGGGTTTGCTGGTCTGTATCGCAATCGCCTGGGCTTCGGTGTTCGTATCGGAGTATTACGGCGGGCCGACGCTGCTTTACGCCCTTCTGCTCGGCATGGCGTTTTTCTTCCTATCAAAGAAGCCGCGAACCGCGCCAGGCATTCAGTTCGGCTCGCGGACCGTGTTGCGCCTTGGCGTGGCGCTGCTCGGCGCGCGCATTACGCTGGCGCAAATCATCGATCTTGGGCCGGCGCCGATTCTGATCGTTATCGGCGCGATCGCCCTCACGATCCTGTTTGGCCGCTATCTTAGTACTGCGCTCAAGCTTGACCGCACGATGGGATTGTTGACCGCCGGCGCGACGGCGATCTGCGGTGCGTCCGCGGCATTGGCGATTTCTGCCGTCATGCCCAAACATAAGCAGTTAGAGCGCGATACGATCTTTACGGTTATCGCGGTAACGGCACTCAGCACCCTGGCGATGATCATTTATCCGCTGATCGTCGAGGCGGTGGGCTATGACGATGTCGAAAAAGGCGTTTTCATCGGCGCAACGATCCATGATGTGGCGCAGGTGGTGGGCGCCGGATACATGATCTCGGATGAGGCCGGCGGCGTGGCCACCTTCACCAAGCTATTGCGGGTCGCCATGCTGGCCCCGGTGGTGTTGATTTTTGCGTTTTTCATAGCGCGTTGGGGGCCCGGCGAGGCCGGGTCGACGCGCGGCGCGCGCGCCGGCCTCCCCTGGTTTTTGGTCGCCTTCGTGATTATCGTCGCGATCAACAGCGCCGGCGTCATACCGGAGGTACTGCTGGACGGCATGGTGACGGTATCGCGCTGGTGCCTGGTGATCGCCATTGCCGGACTCGGCATGAAATCCTCGTTCCAGGAAATGGCGGTGCTGGGCTGGCGCCCCGTCGCGCTGGTGGTCGGCGAGACGCTCTTTCTCGCTGGCTTGGTGCTGATCGCCTTGGCTATTGAGTCGGGCATGTGAAGGTGCGACATCGGTTGGGCCGTAACTTCGCCCGTAGAAGCCGCTCGGGCCGTATCACCGGCAAGCCGACGCTTGCCTGTCTCGAGAAACTCCTTCGACCATTTGTAATAAATGCTCTGGGCGATGCTTTCTCGACGGCAAAGTTCGGCAATGGTCTCTTCGCCACGCAGGCCATCAAGGACAATGCGGATCTTTTCTTCTGC
>Ga0114999_10001891_pt1 | contig 28360 bp, 26 predicted proteins | sample ArcticOcean_MG_C_3_FD_89820 | JGI IMG/M metagenome (GOLD analysis project Ga0114999, IMG submission 89820) | Marine microbial communities from western Arctic Ocean - ArcticOcean_MG_CB8_126 | ecosystem: Environmental > Aquatic > Marine > Oceanic | place: Arctic Ocean: Canada Basin | collected...
CCCCGAGGTGGATCCAGGGCGGTCGGTGCGGTCGCCAAAATCGTGTGCGCACCCAATCGCGAAAGCGCATCAGCGATGGCATAGCCCTGTTTTCCAGACGAGTGATTTGAAATGTAGCGAACTGGATCAATCGGTTCTCGGGTGGCCCCGGCGGTGACCAGCGCACGCCGTCCCCGCAATGGCGCCTCGCCCTGGCCGCTCAGCAGCGTTTCGATGGCGGCGATGATATCAACGACCTCGGCCATGCGGCCAACACCGACCTCGCCGCAGGCAAGGTCGCCGGCATCGGGCCCAACGAATCGCACACCATCTCGCTTGAGGCACGCGACGTTACGCAGCGTTGCGGGATTGTTCCACATCTCGACGTTCATGCCCGGTGCAACCAGTACCGGCTTGTCGGTTGCCAGCAGTGCCGTCGAGGCCAAATCGTCGGCCATCCCGCTCGCCATTTTGGCGAGGATATTGGCAGTAGCCGGGGCGACTACAATCAGATCCGCTTCGCGCGACAATCGAATGTGGCCCATTTCACTCTCGTCTGTCAGCGAGAATAGATCTGAATACGCTTTGTCTTCGCTAAGCGATGCGACCGACAGGGGCGTTACGAACTGGCTGCCCGCGCGGGTCAAAACGCAGCGCACGGTGCAGCCACGTTCGCGCAGCCGGCGTATCAATTCGAGGCTTTTGTAGGCCGCGATGCCGCCCGCGATGATCAACAATATGCGCTGGTTTAGGAGCATGGGTCGGAACGTCTCGATTCGGTCCGTGAAGTTAAGGTATAGCGCCTACTTGGGTGGTTCAAGGAGGCGCCCATTTGCCTAGAAAATAAGCAGTAAAAGCAGCGCCGCGGCCGACACGATAGCGGCAATCTGCCAGGGCTTACGCTTGCGCGCTTGTTCGGCGGCGATCGCGCGTGCGCTATCAGGGTGAAGGCGCAATCCTTCGCTTGAGACCAGCGCTGCCGCCGCCTCGGCCTTTTCCACCAGCCGGGGAAGGCGCCGTACCAAACTGCCCGCTTCGTCCAATCCATCGCGCAGGCGCGCTTCAGGGCCGATTTGATCGCGAACGTGGCCTTCCAACAATGGCTCAGCCATTTGCCACACGTTACCGCCTGGATTCAATGTGCGTGCCACCCCTTCGATGACGACCAGGGTTTTCTGCAGTAGCAAGAGTTGCGGCTGGGTCTGCATATCGAACGTCTGCGTGATTTGGAAGAGCTGGGCGAGTAAGCGGCCGATGGAGAGGTCGTTGGCTTCTCGGCCCAATACGGGTTCGCCGATCGAGCGGCAAGCCTGAGCGAATGCGTCGACAGATTGCGATTGTGGAACGTATCCAGCTTCAAAATGGATTTCCGCGGCGCGGCGATAGTCACCAACCAGGAACGCGAAGAGTAGCTCTGCAACGTATCGGCGATCCCCCTTGTTCAGGCGCCCCGTGATACCAAAGTCGACGGCACAGATGTTGTTGTCGTCATCGACGAAGAGATTGCCGGGGTGAAGATCGGCATGAAAAAAGCCATCACGGAAGACTTGGTTGAAGAACGCCCGCAGCAGATTGTTAACGATGGCTTCGGGGTTTCGGCCTGCGACAATCAAGGCTTCGCGATTGTCGATCGGAATCCCCTCAAAACGCGTCGCGGTCAGAACCCGCCGATCGGTACGATCCCAATCGACCTTGGGGACCTGAAAAGTTTTATCCTCAGCAAAATTCTCGGCCATTTCCGAGGCTGCCGCGCCTTCGAGGCGAAGGTCCATTTCAATGGCAACGGTGCTGGCAAACGTACCGACTACGTCGATCGCCCGCAGGCGTCGGAATTCGGGGAGCCACTCGAGATTGCGTGCGATCCAGGCAAAGAAATCGATGTCGCGGCGAAACTGATCCTCGATGCCCGGCCGTAAGACTTTAACCATGACATCATCGCCATTGTTCGTAACAGCCTGGTGAACCTGGGCGATCGATGCGGCGGCGGTGGCGTGTCGATCGAAGCGTGTGAATGCCGATTCGACTGATTGATCCAAGCTCTTTTCGATGGTCTCGATAGCGACCTTGGCCGCAAACGGCGGCACTCGATCACGCAATTGGCCGAGATCGTCGGCAACGTCCTCACCGATGAGATCGGGGCGCGTTGAGAGGGCCTGTCCAAACTTGATAAAGCTTGGTCCCATTTCCTGGAGTGCGACGGCGAGCCGCTCTCCCGGTCGTCCGGCCGCCCGTTTTCGCGACAATCGCCGGGCTATCCAAATTGTCCACGGCGGAAAAGCGAGCCGTTCCAATGGGAACAGAGCATCGTGTCGTGCGAGCGTCCGCCCTAGCGATATCAAGCGTCGCGCGTTGCGTATTGTTTGAAGCACCCGAACCGTCTCATATCCGCCAAGCTGTGTGAATCGCTGCAACGCCGCCCGTTAGGTTGAGGAAGCGTACGTTGTCGAACCCGGCGGCCCCGATCATCGCGGCGAAATCGTCCTGATTGGGAAATCTGCGAATGCTCTCCACCAAATATTGGTAGGCGTCGCGATCACCGGTAATCATCTGACCCAGTGTCGGCAGTACTGAGAACGAATAAAGATCATAGATACGCTCAAGGCCGGGGAGCACGGTCTTGCTGAACTCAAGACAAAGAAAATGCCCGCCTGGTTTGAGGACGCGACGCGCTTCGGTCAGCGCCCGCTCGACATGTGTGACGTTGCGGATACCGAATGCGATCGTCGCGGCATCGAAGGTCGCGTCGTCAAACGGCAGCGCCTCGGCATCGCTGCAGGTCCAGCTGATACCGTCGACGAAACCGCGATCGATGGCGCGATCACGTCCCACGTCGAGCATATTCGAGTTGGCGTCGCAAACCGCGACCGCTTCACCGCCACCGCCGAATGATCCGCTTCGCTTTTGGCATCGCTCGATAAAGCGGAAGGCAACGTCACCGGTGCCGCCGGCAATGTCTACCAGGTTGAGCCCCGGACGGGGGTTTAGCCAATCGACTAACTTCGCCTTCCAAGCCCGGTGAATGCCGGCCGACATAAGGTCGTTCATCAAGTCATAACGACGGGCGACGCTATCAAATACACCACTAACAAGCTGGCCCTTGCGCGCGGTCGGAACCTCGCGAAAACCGAAGTGAGTGGTATCTTGTGCTTTCTTTTCAAGCATTTACGTCAACATAGCGCAGCCCCAACCTTTGCGCTACTTTACGCCGCCATGCCCGAGCTGCCCGAGGTTGAGACCGTCTGTCGTGGTCTGCGAAGAAAGATCGAAGGGCGGCGGTTAATCCGGGTCGTTCAGCGGCGTCCGGATCTGCGCAAGCCATTCCCAAAAAACTTCAGCCAGCGGCTTCGCGGGCAACGAATCTTAGCGATCGAGCGGCGCGCTAAATATATTCTGATCGTTCTGGAAGCCGATCTTGTCTTAATCATACACCTGGGCATGTCGGGGCGATTGCTAATCCACGACGATCCGGCGCAAACGCTCGAAACCCATGATCACGTCGCGTTTCAGACTGACGACAATCAGTTGATCGTATACCGGGACCCGCGCCGTTTTGGGCTCATGGATATTGCCTCTCACAGTGGCCTGGCTAGCCATCCGCTGCTTCGCGACATTGGTCCGGAGCCGCTCGATCCCGATTTTACGCCCACCGAGCTGTCGAACCGACTTAGGGGTCGTAAGACGCCAATCAAATCCGCATTGCTCGATCAGCGGATCGTCGCGGGTCTCGGTAATATCTACGTTTGTGAAGCCCTGTACCGGGCCGGAATTTCGCCACGGCGCCAGGCGGCGACGGTGGCCGGCCGCCGTGCAGAGCTCCTCGTTCCGGCGATCCGGGAAGTTTTGCAGGATGCGATCGAAGCCGGCGGTTCAAGCCTCAGGGACTACGTTCAAACCGATGGCGAACTGGGATACTTCCAGCATCGTTTCGCGGTCTATGATCGGGAGGGTGTGAAATGCCCGCGATGCGCATGTGCGAGCGGCGTTCGTCGGATTAACCAGGGCGGTAGATCGACGTTTTATTGTCCGAAGTTCCAACGTTGATGGGCTCGGTCCGGGAGAGGTTCGGGGTTTGGCGGAAGCGCGTTATCCGAAGCAGCCTGTTGATGGTCCTGATCGGCGGCAGTGCCGCTTCATTAATCGAACAAGCGGCATCGACTGACTTTCTAAGGTTTGTTGAAGATCTACCGCTTGCGCCCGGCCTGATCGAGGACGGCAGTGCGATTGTGGTATTCGACAAGCCGAATGGACGAATCGTCGAGACGCGCGCAAGCGGCCAACTATCTTCCGCTGCCGCGGTAGTTGATTTCTATCGCCAAACGCTACCCCAGCTCGGCTGGAAACCGGTCGCCGCGGCAATAAACGCGACGCCGAATGGCGCAATACAACTGAACTTCGCCCGCGCCCGCGAAGTGTTATCGCTGTTGATCGGTACGGATAATGGCGTTGTCGTTGTACGGTTTGCGATTACGCCGCTTTAGTACTATTGCGATAAAATAGAGAAGGAACTCCGATGGCTTACAAGACCATATTGGTGGAAACGCACGAGAACGTGGGGCTGATCACGTTACATCGCCCGGACGTGCTGAATGCGCTCAGTCCGGAACTGATGCGCGAACTCGGCGAAGCGCTGCTTGCTTATGACGCCGACGATGGGATCGGTGCGATCGTGCTAACCGGCAATGAGAAAGCATTTGCGGCGGGTGCAGATATTAAGGAAATGCAGCCGAAAGGCTTTGTCGACGTCTTCATGGAAGATTTCTTGGCGGCGGAGGCGGCGATCATTTCTCGATGTCGCAAGCCGATTATCGCAGCAGTTGCGGGATTCGCACTCGGCGGCGGGTGTGAACTGGCCATGTTGTGCGATTTCATTCTGGCCGCGGATACCGCCAAGTTCGGGCAACCCGAGATTAAGCTCGGTGTTATTCCCGGCCTTGGCGGCACCCAACGACTACCACGTGCTGTGGGCAAGGCTAAGGCCATGGAGATGTGCCTCACCGGCCGAATGATGGACGCCGAAGAGGCTGAACGAGCTGGCCTCGTGAGCCGCATCGTGGTTGCGGATAAACTGCTCGAGGAAACTTTGAGCGTGGCCGGCCAGATAGCTGCGATGTCGCGGCCTTCGGTTCTCATGGCTAAGGAATCTGTGAACCGGGCGTTTGAAACAACACTCGATGAGGGTCTGCTCTTCGAACGACGGCTATTCAACGCGTCGTTTGGCACCGAGGATAAGCAGGAGGGGATGGCGGCGTTCGTAGAAAAGCGCCGACCCGACTTCCAGAACCGCTAACACCCGGCCCAAAGACCATGGTAGGTATAGTTGACGTGGCCTCGACGCTTGGTTATAATCGCGCCGCGTCAACTCCGGGAAGATAATGGCACACCACAAATCAGCGATTAAGCGCATGCGCCGAACACTGCGGCGGACCGAAATTAATAAAACCCGACGGACCCGTATCCGCTCGAGTATTAAAAAGGTCGAATCGGCGGTAGTTGCAGGCGATGCCGGCGCTGCCAAAGAGGCGCTCCAAGCGGTTCAGCCGGTTTTGATGAGCGGCGTTGGCCGGGGCATCGTTAAGAAGAATACAGCGTCGCGAAAACTGTCTCGGCTCTCGGCTCAGATTAAGACCCTTTCCTAAGCTGGTTTCTTAAGTTAGCGGCGCAACCACCTGCGCTGCGCCAAGTGTTTCCGCCGTGACTTGGCGGTCACCGAGAGTCGCCCAACGGCGACAGTTAAGAAAAAAACCAAACGTTCCCCTTTCGGTCTGGTTGCATGCGGGTGATGTCCGCATTACTGTGGATATCTCAGCATCGTGTACCCAGATTAAGTATATCTAAAGTAAAAACCAAGTAATTGGTCGGCGTCGGCTGTCCTCCGGCGATCGGAGAAGTGCGTGTGTTCACAAATAATACTAAGAAAAGTAGTCGAGACAAAAAACAAAACTGAGATTAGAAATAAAAAACGATATTCGGCAAAACGATATCACCGGGAACGTTGCGGGTGCCGGGCGTCGTTGGGAGGGTTACATGAGTTCGCTTTCCGTCTTTTCCATACATCTTTCCTCTGCTAACGAACGGTCGCTGCCTTAAACGCGCGGCTCGTTACGGCATATGCCTTACGCCGGCGATGTGACGCCCGACGATGCATGGCGGAGGCTTGAAGAGGATCCGCGCGCCGTACTGATCGACGTCAGGACTGACGCTGAGTGGGCCTATGTTGGCAGTCCCGATCTCTCGAAGCTCGGCAAGGTGATCGTGCGTTTGTCGTGGCAGGAGTTTCCCGGGATGGAGATAAACCCAAACTTCGTGGACCAGCTTAACGCCGCGGGCGCTGAGAAAGATCAAACGTTGTTCTTCATATGCCGTTCCGGCGCCCGCTCAAAATCGGCCGCTCTGGCCATGACGGAAGCCGGTTTTCCCCGATGCCATAACGTGGCTGAGGGATTTGAAGGTGATCGCGACAGTGGCGGGCATCGTGGCATGGTGAATGGCTGGAAACAGCGCAGATTGCCCTGGTTGCAGGGCTGACTATGGTGGCCGGAAAAATGGATCAAAGCGCGATTAGCGATGCATGGGAGAGCGTCCGTTCCGGCTTACGGAACGAACTCGGGGATGCGACCTATAACAGCTGGTTGAAATCGATGTCGTTATTGGAGTGCAGCGGCAGCCAGGTCACTATTGGAGTGCCGACCCGCTTTGTCCGCGATTGGGTAACCTCTCACTATGCCGAGCGCATTTTGAAATTGTGGCGAGCAGTGGACAGCGACATTCGCTCGGTTGACATCCGGGTTGATGCCAGAACCGTTCGCCGCCCTCGCGACGAGGTGGATGCCAACGAAAAGTTGGAGCGTACCTCTGAGGACTCGCGCCAAGCGACGGGTTCCGGCAGCCGAACGATGTGGCACGAGGATATGAGCGCGCCGCTTGACCCCCGCTTTCGGTTTGAAAGCTTCGTGGTCGGCAAGCCCAACGAACTGGCCTATGCAGCAGCTCGCCGTGTGGCTGAAACACCGAGCGTGCCGTTCAATCCGTTGTTCATTTACGGCGGCGTGGGATTAGGCAAGACCCATCTAATGCACGCCATCGCCTGGCAAATTTCCGAAGCATATCCGGACCGTCGGGTTGTTTATCTATCGGCCGAAAAGTTTATGTATCAGTTTGTGCGGGCGTTGCGTTTCAAAGACGTAATGGCGTTCAAACAGCAGTTTCGTTCGGTCGATGTGTTGATGATCGACGATGTGCAATTCATTAGCGGCAAGGACTCAACCCAGGAGGAGTTCTTCCACACATTCAACGCCCTCGTGGATCAGAATCGGCAAATTGTTATTTCCGGTGACCGTTCGCCTTCGGATCTTGATGGTATGGAGGAGCGTATGCGATCGCGGCTCGGGTGGGGCCTGGTCGCGGATATCCACGCAACCGACTACGAACTCCGCCTCGGCATCCTTCAATCCAAGCTTGAGCTCGCGGGCGGCCCCGAAGTTCCTTTGCGTGTGCTTGAGTTCCTGGCTCATCGGATCACGTCGAACGTTCGTGAGCTTGAGGGGGCGCTCAACCGGGTGCTGGCCTACTCCAACCTCGTCGGCCGTTCAATCGCACTCGAAATGGCCCAAGACGTGTTGCGCGATCTCTTGCGAGCCAACGATCGCCGGATCACGATTGAGGATATCCAGAAACGGGTTGCCGAACACTACAACATTCGGTTGGCCGACATGCATTCGCCGCGGCGCGCGCGCTCGGTCGCCCGTCCGCGTCAGGTTGCGATGTATCTTGCCAAGCAATTGACAACTCGCTCGTTGCCTGAGATCGGCCGCAAATTTGGCGGTCGAGACCACACAACGGTGATGCACGCCGTTCGTAAGATTGATGAACTACGCGCTGCCGATCCAGAATTGTCGGAAGATATCGATCTTCTTAAGCGTATGCTCGAAATCTAGAATTTGTGCTGGCACTTGCCGGTATCAGCTATTTGGCTGCGGGCGCCGAGCGTGTCGTAAAAGATTTGTTGTAACGGTCTGTAAATAAACAAAAAACTAGGCCCCTACCGCTACGCGATAAGGGCATAAATAGCGCCCCCTTGTAGGTCTTTTTTGCTATAATCAATCTTGCCTGTGCAATGGTCCTACATCACCGCTTCAGGAAAACTAACTACCGCAACCCAGTCGGCCCACGTGCGGTCGACGGCACGTCTGGAATGTCTTTAGTCGAATGAAATTAACTATAGAACGCAGTGCCCTGCTGACCGCGTTGGGGCACGTTCAAAGCGTTGTCGAACGTCGCAACACAATCCCAATTCTGTCTAACGTTCAACTCGCGGCCGAGGCCGGTGCATTGAACCTGACCGCGACCGATCTCGATTTGGCGGTCGTAGCTCAAGTCGCGACCGAAGTTGGTCAAGCAGGCGCGACGACGACCCCCGCGCACACCCTTTACGATATCGTTCGCAAGTTGCCTGATGGTGCGCAAATTGAGCTCAAGCTGGGCGATTCCGATGGTCGTCTGGCAATCACCGCCGGACGCTCGGAGTTCATGTTGCCGTGCTTGCCGCGTGAAGATTTCCCGGTCATAGCCGAGGGCGAACTGCCGACACAGTTCAACATCGGCGTGGCCGAACTAAAACGCCTTATAGACAAAACGCGATTTGCAATTTCAACCGAGGAAACCCGCTACTATTTGAATGGGATCTACATCCACCACGCCGATCACGAGGGAGTGGCGATGCTACGCGCAGTCGCGACCGATGGACATCGCCTAGCGCGGGTCGATACGCCGCTACCGGATGGCGCTACCGACATGCCGGGCATCATTGTGCCGCGCAAGGCCATCAACGAATTGCGCAAGTTGGTCGACGATACCGAGGAACCCGTCGCGGTTGCTTTGTCGGATACCAAAATTCGTTTTTCATTCGGGCATACGGTTCTAACGACCAAGCTGATCGATGGGACCTTTCCGGACTATGCGCGCGTCATTCCCGAGGGGAACGACAAAGTGCTGGAAGCAGACAACAAGGTTCTTTCCGAGGCGGTCGATCGCGTATCAACAATTTCAACCGAGAAATCGCGGGCCATCAAGCTTGAAGTTTCCGAAGGTAAGCTCACCTTGTCGGCAACCAGCCCCGAGAGCGGCAGTGCGGTGGAGGAATTGGCCGTCAGCTATCACGGCGACAGTGTCGAGATCGGTTTTAACTCCCGTTATCTGCTTGATATCGCCGGTCAGATCGAGGGCGATGTCGCCCGCTTCACGATGTCAGATGCAGTTTCGCCGACGATTGTCGAGGATGGCAGCGATTCGGCGTCACTGTTCGTACTGATGCCGATGCGGGTTTGAGGCCTGATTGACGGAACTGCCATTAGCAGCCTCGTCGCTAGCGACAAGGCAGGCGCGCGCGTCCGACCACGCGGTCACGCGACTAACGCTTACGGAATTCCGCTGCTACGCGGCGCTGCGGTTAGATATCGAGCCGACGCCGGTAATTCTCACAGGGCCCAACGGAGCCGGGAAGACCAATCTGCTCGAAGCCGTTTCGTTGATGGTGCCAGGCCGCGGGCTGAGGCGGGCGAAATTGGCCGACATTACGCGCAATCATTCGCCGCGCCCGTGGGGCGTTGCGGCACGCGTGCAGACGCCGCGCGGGGCGATTGAGATCGGGACAGCGATCGAGGCACCTCAATCGGCGGATAAGAACAGCCCCTCCGAGGACGATAGTGACGGCGCTGCCGATATGATCAGCCAACGGCGTCTGGTCAAAATCGATGGGGCTTTAACGCCACAATCGGCACTTGCCCGCGCGATCTCGATTACCTGGCTGGTCCCACAGATGGATCGTTTGTTTACCGAAAGCGCAGGCGGGCGGCGCCGTTTCTTCGACCGCCTAGCCTACGGCTTTGATCCTGATCACGCGAAGCGCCTGAGCGCTTATGAACGGGTACTACGCCAACGCTCGCGCCTGCTGAAAGACGGCGTCCGCGATGATCGATGGCTGGCGGCGCTTGAGGAAACGATGGCCGAGCACGCGGTCGCGGTTGGTGCCACGCGGCGCGACACCCTCGCTCGCCTGGAGAGCGGCTTCGCCATGGCTCAGGGCGCGTTTCCAGGTGCGCGCCTGGATCTCGACGGCTGGGTTGAATCTGCGCTCAAACACGATCCTGCGCTAACGGTGGAAATCGCTTTGCGTGAGCGCTGGGCAACCTTGCGCGAAACAGACGCTGCCGCGGGCCGCGCATCGATTGGAGTTCATCGAACCGATGTGTTGGTTTGGCATGATTCGAAGGGAACACCGGCCGCACAGTGTTCAACCGGCGAACAAAAGGCCCTGTTGATCGCGATCGTGTTGGCCCAGGCGCGCGTCCTCTCGGCTCGCCAAGGGCACGCACCGATTTTGTTGCTTGATGAAGTCGTTGCCCATCTCGACGAACAGCGCCGCGAAACCCTTTTCAGCGAACTGCTGGCGATGGGAACCCAAGCGTGGTTGTCGGGAACAGATCCCGGACAATTTGCCGGGCTCCGCGAGCGATCCCAATTTATCCATGTAGCCGACGGCTCCGTTAGCCCCGTCAAAGGAAGTTGATCGAATGAGCGGAGAAGCCCAAGACCAAAACCAAGAATACGGCGCGGATTCGATCAAGGTGCTGCGCGGCCTGGAGGCCGTCCGTAAGCGGCCGGGAATGTATATCGGTGATACCGAGGACGGATCGGGCCTCCATCACATGGTTTACGAGGTTGTCGACAATGCGATCGACGAGTCCCTGGCGGGGCATTGCGACCTGATAAAAGTCACCCTCAACCCGGAAGGGACGATTACGGTTAATGACAATGGGCGTGGGGTGCCGACGGACATCCACGAAGAGGAAGGCGTATCGGCCGCCGAGGTAATCATGACGCGATTACACGCTGGCGGAAAGTTCGATCAGAACTCCTACAAGGTCTCCGGCGGACTTCATGGCGTCGGCGTTTCTGTTGTTAACGCGCTATCGGATTGGCTGGAAATGACAATCTGGCGCGACGGCAAGGAGCATTTGATTCGCTTCGAAGGCGGGGATGCAACCGACCCCCTGAAGGCTACCGGCGATGCCGGTAATCGCACCGGGACCGAGATCACGTTTCTGCCCTCGGATAAGGTGTTCTCTAATTTGGAGTTCGACTATGCGACGTTAGAGCACCGCCTCCGGGAGCTCGCTTTCCTGAACTCGGGGACCCGCATCCATCTGATTGATGCCAGAGGCGTCGAGACCGAGAACAAAGAATTTTACTACGAAGGTGGTATCGAGGAGTTCGTCAACTTTCTCGATCGCGCCAACACGCCGCTTCACACACCGCCGATCACGATCAACGGTGAACGCGATGGGGTCGTCGTCGACGTATCGATGCAGTGGAATGAGAGCTATCACGAGAACGTTCTGTGCTTCACCAACAACATTCCGCAACGCGACGGCGGAACCCATATCGCAGCGTTTAGGGCCGCCCTGACGCGAATGATCAATAATTATATGAGCACCAGCGCAGCGGGCCGAAAAGACAAGATGGTCCTCAACGGCGATGATGTTCGCGAGGGTCTGACTTGCGTTCTTTCGGTGAAACTCGCTGATCCAAAGTTCTCGTCGCAAACCAAAGACAAGCTGGTTTCCTCGGAAGTGCGCCCGGCGGTCGAGGGTGAGGTCGGTGAACGCCTCGGCACCTGGTTCGAGGAGCACCCAGCAGAAGCGCGGCGCATCGTTTCCAAAATCATCGAAGCGGCAGCCGCTCGCGAAGCGGCGCGGCGAGCCCGTGATTTGACCAGACGAAAAGGCGCCCTCGACATATCCAATCTTCCCGGCAAGCTTGCCGACTGCCAAGAGCGAGATCCGGCGAAAGCGGAGTTGTTTCTCGTTGAGGGTGATTCGGCGGGAGGATCGGCCAAGCAGGGGCGCGACCGACGCGCACAGGCGGTGTTGCCGCTACGCGGCAAGATCCTCAACGTTGAGCGGGCCCGGATCGACAAGGTTCTCTCATCTGTTGAGATCGGCACGCTCATCACGGCCCTTGGGGCCGGCGTGGGGCGCGAAGATTTCAACATCGAGAAGATCCGCTACCACAAGATTATAATCATGACGGACGCCGATGTTGACGGCGCCCACATCCGTACTCTGCTGTTGACCTTCTTTTATCGCCAGATGCCGGAGGTGATTCAGGCCGGCTACCTGTATATTGCCCAACCCCCTCTCTACAAGGTGAAGCGCGGCAGTTCGGAGGTGTATCTCAAGGACGACGCTGAGCTTGAACGCTATCTGATCGATACCGGCCTGGAAGATGCGGTTCTGGTGCTCGCCGATGGTGAGGGCTCACAACGGGCCGGCGATGACCTCCGAATGTTGGTCGAGCAAGCGCGTCGCGTTCGAACGCTGCTGACGTCGGTTGGACGGCGCTACAACCAGACATTGGTCGAACAGGCGGCCATTCTTGGCGCGCTCAACACCGATTTTCTCGCCGACTCGGAAACGGCCATGGCGGTTGCGCGCTACCTCTCACGGCGTATGGATGGTCTGTCCCCACAACACGAACGCGGGTGGCGGGGAGAACCAACCGAGGACGGTGGTCTTGAACTCACAAGGGAACTACGTGGCGTACGTGAGCGCCACACCGTTGATGGCATACTTTTTCGCTCGGCCGAAGCGCGTAAGCTCGATGAGATCGCCGCCGACCTTCAAGCCATTTACGAAAAGCCGTGCCTATTAAGACGCAAAGATGCCGAATTCGAGATCAAATCCCCGACGGAGCTATTGGACGCGGTTTTCAGCCTCGGGCGCAAGGGCATCACGATGCAGCGTTACAAGGGACTCGGTGAGATGAATCCTGAGCAGCTTTGGGAGACCACACTCGATACCGAAGCGCGGTCGCTGTTGCAGGTCAAAGTCGGCCAGGGCGACGAAGCCAACAGTCTGTTCGAACGGTTGATGGGTGACGAAGTAGCGCCGCGGCGTGAGTTCATCTCCGACAATGCGCTGAAGGTGGCGAACCTCGATATCTAACCCGACGCCGAGTAGGCGGGCTGATCATGGCACGGCAATCATCTGGTGAGGCCAGTAAGCGTCGGAAAACCGCTGATTCAGCCAAGGGCAACCCCAAGAAGGCCCGAAAACCTGTCCGATCCGCCCGGGCCGCCCACAATATTTGGAGTCGTTTGGGCCGAATAGCCGCGGTTTCGATCGTTGTAATCCTGCTGACTGCTATCGCTACGGTGCTGTGGTTCGCCCGCGACCTACCCAATCCCAGAGAGATCGCCAGCGTTACCCGAACTCCCGCTGTGACATTGCTTGATTCGGAGGGGCAAATGTTCGCCAAGTTTGGCGGTATCGTGGGCGACCACGTCACCGTTGATCAGCTCCCCCCATGGCTTTCCGCCGCCGTCATCGCGACCGAGGATCGGCGCTTCTACCGACACTTTGGCGTCGACATACGCGGAATTCTGCGCGCGGCATTTCGTAACCTTCGCGAGGGCAGTGTACGGGAGGGCGGAAGCACGCTTACCCAACAGCTTGCGAAGAATCTCTTTCTCACTCACCAGCGTAGCCTCAAGCGGAAGATTCAAGAGGTCCTGCTCGCTGTTTGGTTAGAACAAAATCTATCGAAGGACAAAATCCTCACTCTCTATCTCAACCGGGTGTATTTCGGTGCTGGTGCCTACGGTGTTGATGCCGCCGCGCGACGGTATTTCGCAAAGCCAGCGACCGGCGTGAGTCTCGCGGAAGCGGCGATGCTCGCGGGATTGTTGACTGCGCCCTCACGCTACGCCCCTAACGTTAATCCGCGCGGCGCCCGTGCTCGCGCCGCTATCGTCCTGTCAGATATGGTAGAAGCCGGCTTTCTTGATGTGGCGCAGGCCGAAACGGCAAAAGCAGCGAATGTCCCGATCGCGCGGCAGCCGGCTCAGCGTCACGGTCGCCACTTCGCCGATTGGGTACGTGATCAACTGCCAGATTATGTTGGCCCCGTCGACGGTTCCCGTCTCGTGGTGGGAACGACATTGGACATGAAGCTGCAAGCGGCGGCGGAAACCGCGATTGCCGAGACGATGGCCTTGGCCGCGACGCGCAATCTGAAGGTTGGCCAAGCCTCGCTTATTGCCATGACAGGCGACGGTGCTGTTCGCGCGATGGTTGGAGGTTTGAACTATCGCTCGAGCACTTACAACCGCGCTGTGACTGCGACGCGCCAACCCGGTTCGGCGTTCAAACTTTTTGTTTACCTGGCCGCGCTGGAGAAGGGTTTTTCCCCCGTGAGCCGCGTGGTCGATGAGCCTGTCGAAGTCAACGGCTGGAAGCCGCGCAATTACTCGGGGAAGTTTGGCGGCGAGATGTCGCTCCGGGAAGCATTCGCAACATCGGTCAATACGATCGCGGTCAAGATGTCGGAACGCGTGGGCCGGGCGCGGGTCATCGAAACCGCACACCGCCTCGGCATCATGAGCAAGTTAGACCCAAATCCGAGCCTCGCGCTAGGCACGGCTGAGGTAACACTGATTGAGCTTACGGCTGCTTACGCCGCTGTCGCCAATGGCGGCATCGGCGTGTGGCCTCATGCGATTGTCGAGGTTCGCGACCGCAGCGATCAAGCGCTCTACCGACGGGAGGGAACCGGGCCGGGCAGGGTCCTTGCCGTAGCGACGAGCCGGCAGATGACCGGGCTTTTGCAAGCGGTGGTGGCGAGCGGTACGGGTCGTGCGGCGCAGATTAAGGCTTTGGCCGCGGGGAAAACCGGCACTAGCCAGGATTACCGAGACGCTTGGTTCGTTGGATTTTCTGGCGATCTCATTGTCGGCGTTTGGGTTGGCAACGATGATGCGACACCGATGCGCGGCGTTACCGGTGGTGGCTTGCCGGCGCACATCTGGCGCCGATTCATGAGCGCGGCCCAGCCTGCACCACGTCCGGCGGCACCGACCAAGCCAATCGTCAATGGTTCGACACCTGGTCCGCCGAATAGTCCGACCAGTAGTCCGACCTTGTGGCAACATCTCAGCGATATGCTCTATCAGGAGAACCGCTGACAGGACCCGCTAGCTCGCCGCTTGCTTTGGCCGCAGCAGCGTGTGCGAAACAAAAACCAGCACGCCTGATATCGCGACGATCGTTGCCACCGGCATTGCGGTCCCATCGTGCAATTCACTGACGAGGAGGCTCGCAGATGCCGAGAACGCCATCTGTGTGCCGCCCAACAGCGCCGATGTCTTGCCGGCGATCTCGGGGAATGGTGCGAGCACCAAAGCCATCCCGATCGGATTAATAAAACCAACCGCCAGCAAATAAACAAACATGGGCACCACGAACGCGGCGATATGAACGATTCCTGCCGCAACAAACCCAAACACGACGACACCGGAAAGTGCCGCAAGTGCAGTGCCGATTCGAAACAATTGTGCCACTTTTATTTGCCGGCTGAGACGACCAACCGCTAGTGCACCGGCCATATAACCGATGAGAATTACACCAAAAAATACGCCGAAGGATTGTTGGGGATAATGCAGCAGGTCCTGGACGATGAACGCAAATCCGGTGAACAAGGCAAACATTCCAGCATAGGCAAAGCAGTAGGGAAGTCCGTAGGCAAGAGCGGTTCGATCCTGCAATACGCGGCCGAAACTCTTTAGGACGTAGCGTAAATCGACGGGCTCGATATGTCCGGGTGACAGGGTTTCTTGAAGAAATAGCCATACGACGAAGAACATGACCACACAGTAACCGGCCATAAACCAAAACGTTGCCGACCAGACGAACCAAAACACCAAGTAGCCGCCAAGCACGGGAGCAACGACTGGAACCATCCCCATGAGACCACCGACATAGCCAAGGACCCGGGCCGAATCGGTGCGCTCATGGAGATCGCGAACGATGGCCCGTGACAGGACGACCGGGGTGCAGGATCCGATCGCCTGGAAGAAACGTAGGATGATGAGTTCGGTAATCGACGTTGCCAGCGCGCAGGCGATCGCACAAATGAGAAAAAGCACGAGCCCGCCGATCAACACTGGGCGGCGCCCAACACGATCGCTAAGCGCGCCGACGAACAACTGGGAAACGCCGACGCCGAGAAGAAACGACGTCAGGGTCAGTTGCGCGGCGCTGACGTCAGTTCCAAGCGCGTCAGCGATGGCCGGGAACGTCCCGACGTAGAGATCGGTCGAAATAGGCCCGAACGCCATCAACGCTGACAACACAGAAATCAGCGGCCAGCTATTGGGCCGCAATGCGAGAACGGTGCGCCTCACCGTCACATCCCGAGGAGAGTGGCCGGTGGGTTAAGCCGCTTCGGCGAGATCGAGGTCGATGCGCTCGATAGCGTCAAACAAAGCCGTACGCTTGGCGCCTGGCAGCGCCACGAGAGGCGGCCGCAGGGTAAGCCAGCCATCGTTACCGGTGTGTTGCGCTATTATCGCTTTGAGCGCCGGCACAAGCGGATAGTCCTCGATGGCCAAGCGGCTATTTGTCAGTCGATCCTGATGTTTCTTCGCGGCCTCGTCGTCGCCATTTTTCCAAGCCGCGAAAACCTGACTGGCCTGCAAGCTGGTGACGTTAACGGTAGCTGAGATGGTGCCGGCACCGCCTATCTCCAGGCAGTCAAGCAGCAACCGCTCGCTGCCGGCGAACACCTGAAACCCGGGAAACTGAGTCGCCATCGCCTTCATGTTCTCAAAATCACCGGCCGAATCTTTAACGCCGACAACAGTGTTGGGGTAGGCGCTAAGCAACCGCTCGATCAACGAGAGTGTTATCGGGACACCGGACAGAGCCGGGAAGTGATAGAGGTAGATTTTGAGAGCCGCGTCGCCGACCCGTTGGATAACTTCGGAATAACCGGCAAACAGCCCCTCGTCGCTCACATTTTTATAGTAGAAAGGTGGCAACATCAGGACGCCCGCAGCGCCGATTTGAAGCGCTGCTTTGTTCAGCGTGACACTATCTGGCAGTGCGCAACATCCAGTCCCGGCGATAATCCGACTACCATCGATGCCGCCGGCAGCGAGCGCTTCCAATGTCGCGACGCGTTCGCCGACCGAGAATGAGTTGGCTTCGCCGGTTGTACCGTGAATCGCTAAGCCGTCACAGCCGTTGGCTAACAACCAACTGCAATGCCTGATGTGGCGCGTGTGATCCGGGCTTAGATCGGCATGAAGCGGCGATAACACGGCGGGGAGAACACCGCTTATTAAGCCGTCGGAAGGTTTGTGCTCTGCGTTCATGCGGGTGTTCCTTGGGCGGAAAAATTCCTTGAGAAGCTATTCCGATTCGCCGGGTGCGCGCATCGGCCAGTCGACCAGATGCGACAAGGGGTCGCCGACATCGTCTTCGGGTAGTACGCGGTCTCTTACCGAAACGCCAGCCGAATGAACGGTATCAGGATCTCCCGAGACCAGCGGATGCCACCAATACAGATCTTTGTTTTCAGCGACCAAGCGATAGGCGCATGTTACAGGGAGCCACTCCAGTGTTGCCACCTTCTCGGGGGTCAATTTGACGCAATCATGAACCAGCTTTTGGCGCCGTCCGTAGTTCTTACAGCGGCACGCATCGAGATCCAGCTGTCGGCAGGCGACTTCGGTGTAATGAATTTCGCCGGTGTCCTCGTCTTCGGCCTTGAGCAGACAACAACGCGCGCAACCGTCGCACAGCGATTCCCACTCCTGATCGTTTAGCGCCGAGAGCGGCTTATTTTTCCAAAAGGGTTGATCTGACATTCACGGGCCTACAGCGCACTATCATATCCGCATTTTCCATACCTGTCGGACCGCATTGCGGCTACGGTGCCGACGCCCAGGGGATGAGGATTGCCTGGGTCACGCGAAGCTTTGCTGAGGTGCTTCGGAAACGAGCGGCAGCGGGCGCGGCCGGTGAACGGAATCGGAATTGATTTGGATTTCAGTGCGGCGGCGGTGGCGTTCGGCCCCCCCCCATTCGCGTTTTTCTTATTGCGGTTACCGCTGATCCGCTTGTCGGCAGCAGCGTACGTGAGCGCATACCCCTGGTTTCTCGACCGCTAGCACTTGCCGATCAGTTCGCCGGCGAACTTCAACGCCGACTGAATCGCAATTTCCGCAGTACCGCCACCCGGCTTATCCGGGGGCTTATCCTATTGCTAATGCTTGGTGTCCCGGCAGCATTCGCCGCTGCGGTCATAGGGCGTGCGGCGGACGCCCTGCCATTAGTTTGGATAATCGAGCTTGTCGTCGTTGCCGGGTTGGTCGCGACGCGCGCGCCTCTTGACGATGTTCGCACGGTGGCGCGTGCGATAGCGGTCGCTGATTTAGCGAGTGCCCGCAAGGCCGCACGACCGATGTTGGGCGAACGGATTGATTCCGGCTTTGTCGCCGCCGCATTTTGGTTCGTGCTCCTCGGTATAGTCGGATTGGCGATCTATCGGTTGGTAAGTGTCGTAGCGGTTCGAGTGAGCAGCGGCGATGCGCAAGATGTGATTTTCGGCTTCGCCGCGACCCGTCTACATGAGGCGATTGCGATCATTCCGGCGTTCATCAGTGGCCTGCTTATCGCGATCGCGAGTGCGTTCGTGCCCCAGGCGTATGTGGGGCGCGCTTGCGCAAGCGCCCTACGCTGGCCGGTCGACCGACCAGCGAGTCGTTCGTGGCCGGGCGCTGTGCTTGCCAGGGCACTCGACTTGGACGCCGCGACTGCGGTGAATCCGGCGTAGACTGCGACGCTACTTAATCGGGCGGGATACCTCTATGCGCTCACGCTAGGCTTCGGTTTTGTCTTGTTGGCGTTGGCCGCCCTGCTCCGCCTTTCCACCTAACGGCTTCGGCTGAGTCAGTCCGCTGGCGTGCCTGCCGAGCTCAGACATTCCCGACTAGCCTACTCCGCCGTAAGGACGCTGAGCGCTGCCTTTAGTTCCTCGGCCCGGTCGGTTTTGACGCTGCGCCGGAAAATTATTTCTCGCGTCGACGCTGGTTTGCGGTAGTATATCCGGTTCCAATCGGCTCGTAATTTGACCGCCGCCCCTTCGAACGAAACCCCGGCAAACAGGCCTTTGGCGCGCGAGAATGCGAATATGTCGGTGTCAAAATTGGTAGTGGTTGACGCCTCCGCCCCAATCTCTAGTGGGCCCGCGGCGATGCTTGCGTCGGCGCCGAGCTTCACCTCGTTGTGGAGACGGCATCGACGGCGCGGCGCGTCATCATGAGCAGCACCACCTCAGAGACCTGTGCGCCAATCTGAAAGCCGATACTACCTCCACCCATCGTGAAAAAAGCCGGATCGCTCCATTGGCCGTTGCGGCCCAGCAGCACGCCGCTGCCGCCGGATCCGCCGATGATGAACCCGCCTTTCAGAAATTGCGGAATAATGAGCACACCGTGGGCTTGCTTGATCAACTTCCGCATGACGCCCATTTCAGGATCTTCGGCAAAGCTTTCAATAGTGATCCGCGCTTTGTCGACCAAGGCTTGAGGTTCGTCACTTTGAGCGTCGGCGCTGCCCGGCATCATCAGGCCAATCAGTGCTGCGAGGACGGTCGCGATCATCGCTCGTGGCATTGGTCGCCTCGTCGGGTGAGGTTCATTCAGGTGCGCGTGTTTACAAAGGCGACGCGCCAATTGCCGCCGACGCCGTCGCCACTCACGTGATCGAGTCGCGTCGTCGACAGGTTTTCGGTTGCAAAGCCGAGGGCGATCTCGGGGTCCATCTCGAGGGCATGCGCGAGCGCGGCACGTATGGTCCCACCATGGGTGACCGCGACGATGTCGCGGCCGCTATGGTGATTGGTTAGGCGTTGGACGACTCGGCCGACGCGTTCGATAACATTGTGAAAGCTCTCACCGCCGGGTGGAGAATGACTGGCTGGCGCCGTCCAGAACTTATGCGCGCCCACAGCCTCCTCTTCAGCGCTGATGTCTTCCCACGTACGTCCCTGCCAATCGCCGAAATCCTGCTCGCCAAGGTCTTTCTCGATAATCCGATCGGCGAAGCGCAGCCCCCCATCTACCAGTGCTTCTGCAGTTCGTTTTGCCCGCGACAGATGGCTACTCACAAGTAAACTATCCGCGGGTAGACTAGCGGCGAGCTTGCGAAACGTCGCTGAGTCGGATACGTCCGCTGGCACGTCATTGCTGCCGTAGATGCGGCCCTCGTGGCCAATAACCGGCGCGTGCCTTACCAGCCACCAACGAGTGACCGTTCGGTTCATTGCGGTACGCCGAAGCGATTATGTGGCATTGGTTCGTATCCTTTCTCGCCGCCCCAAAAGGCTATGCTAGGCTAGTCCCATGAGCGCTACGATTCCCCCGTGTCAGCGCGTTTACGCCATCGGCGATATCCACGGGCGTTTTGATCTCTTGGAAGCGCTTCATAACGCAATCTCCGAGGATGTATCCCAAGCACCGGACCTCGATAAAACCGTCGTCTATCTTGGCGACTACATCGATCGTGGGTCGCAAGTGTACGAGGTCGTCGACGCCCTCGCCAGTAATGCACTAGAAGGCGTGAGAAAAATTCATCTCAAAGGAAACCACGAAGACATGATGGGTGGATTTCTCGCCAACACGTTTCCCTTCGGCACCTGGCTGTGAATGGCGGTGATGCGACGCTGGTCGGGTATGACATCGACATTCCACCGTTGACCTGGGCCAGCGCTCTGGCTTTCGGAGAGATAGACGTTAACGAGACTGAAGAGGCGGAGATCCGCGCGGCGTTGGCCGATAAGCTACCGGTCGCCCACGCTGAATTTCTCGACCGGCTGATCCTCTACCATCGCTGCGGCGACTACATTTTCGTGCATGCCGGCGTGCGACCTGGCGTTCCGCTCGAGCAACAAGATCCCGAGGATCTCATTTGGATTCGTGAGAAGTTTTTCCGTTCTAAGGCCGACCATGGAGGAGTCGTCGTTCATGGTCACTCAATCTTCGACGACGTCGATATTCAGCCGAACCGAATCGGTGTTGATACGGGGGCGTGGCGAAGCGATCGTTTGAGCTGCCTCGTGCTCGAAGGCGAGGATCTCCGGATCATACAAACATAGGTTATGCTGCACAGGTCACTGTTGCTTAGTCCCTTCACAATGAATATTTCAGAATTTCTGGACGCTGAGTTCGCTGAGCATATCGACGTTGCAAGAGCGACGGTCGATACGATCGCAGCACCGTTCGCGGCCCTGCTTGATCGGTGCACGAACGCGGTCGGCGCAGGCAATAAGATCCTCTTTTTCGGAAATGGCGGCAGCGCAGCCGACGCTCAACATCTCGCGACCGAACTCGTCGTGCGCTACAAGCGTGACCGCGCTGCGATCCCGGCCATGGCGTTGACAACGGACAGTTCGGCGTTAACCGCGATCGGGAATGACTTCGGATTCGAACACTTGTTTGCGCGGCAGATAGATGCGTTGGGCCGACCTGGCGATGTTGCCATTGGCATTTCAACATCAGGTCAAAGCCGCAATGTCGTATTGGGTCTTGAAGCGGCCCGCGACAAGGGCATGACCGCCGCCGCGTTCAGTGGCGGGAGCGGCGGCGATCTCATTGGCCTGGCGGATCCCCTGCTCCTGGTTGCCTCCGAAACGACGGCGCGTATCCAGGAAATGCACATTGCTCTTGGCCAAATGTTGTGCGGTGCCCTCGAATTGGAACTGGGGCTCGTGTCGGAGTGACGGAGGTGCAAAATTTGGAAGTGGTGCTGGCATCGCTAACTGATGCGCGCGTGCTCTGTATTGGCGACGTTATGTTGGATCGCTTCGTTTACGGCAGCGTCGACCGAGTGTCGCCGGAGGCACCAATTCCTATCGTCAAGATCGATTCGGAGAGTGTAATCCTGGGCGGTGCTGGCAACGTCGCGCGCAATATCGCAGCGCTCGGTGCCCACGCGATGCTGCTCAGCGTCGTCGGTGACGATTCGGGCACCGGCACAATAACGGATTTGCTTGAGCGGGAGCCGCGCATCGAAGCTGACCTGTTATCTGAGGCGAACCGCCGGATAACGGTCAAGACCCGTTATGTCGCCTCCGGCCAACAATTGCTGCGTGCGGATTGGGAAACCGACTCGCCCATCAGCGAAACGATCGAGACGCGGTTGCTGGCAACGTTCGAGAGGTTGATCGACGTCGCGGATGTGGTTGTGCTGTCCGATTATGGCAAGGGCGTGCTGTCAGATACCGTGTTGCGCGCGGTTGTTGGCGGGGCTAAGGCGCGTGGAAAAACGGTACTAGTGGACCCCAAGGGCCGTGATTTTAGGCGCTATGGGGGCGCGAGCATTGTTACACCGAACGAGCGCGAACTCGCGGCAGCATCGGGCATGGCGACCGTTAGCGAAGCCGAGGTCACCGTCGCCGGACAGCACATAATTCGAGAGTGCGGCATTGAAGCCGTTCTGGTTACCCGGTCGAGTCGCGGGATTTCGATTGTGCGATCCGACTCGGTCGAACATCTGACGGTGAAAGCGCGTGAGGTGTTCGATGTTTCGGGTGCGGGGGATACCGTTATCGCGGCTGCTGCCGCTGCCTTGGGCAGCGGTGCCAGTCTCCTCGACTCCGCTGTACTTGCAAACTACGCGGCCGGCGTTGTTGTTGCCAAAGTAGGCACGGCTGTTGTTTATCCGACCGAGATTCAAGCTGCGTTGCGTCACCCGCTTGGTGCCGGTGTCGCCGACAAATTGGTTGAGCTTGATAGCGCCTGCGATCGGATCGAATCCTGGCGCCGCCAGGGCCTCAAGATCGGTTTTACCAATGGCTGCTTCGACGTGCTTCACCCGGGCCATGTTCACCTCCTGGAGCAGGCTCGGGCGGTGTGCGACCGGCTGATTGTCGGGCTCAACAGCGATAGCTCGATCGTGCGTCTCAAAGGGCCAGAACGACCGATCCACGCCGCCTCCGAGCGGACGATGATGCTTGGCTCCCACGGTACGGTGGATCTCGTTGTGGTGTTCGACGCTGATACCCCGTTAGCCTTGATCGAAGCCCTGCGTCCCGATGTGCTGATCAAGGGCGCGGATTACACGATGGACGAGGTTGTTGGCGGAGATATGGTTCGCGCTTATGGCGGCCAAGTGGTGCTGGCGACGCTCAAGGCCGGCTATAGCACGACTGAAGCAATTGCCCGGCTTCGCCGAACCGCGGCGCCATGATTATCGTAACCGGCGGGGCCGGCTTTATTGGTTCGAACGTCGTGGCGGCCTTGGTTGAACGAGGTGAAGTGCCGGTCGTCTGCGACCTGTTTGGGGCTGATGAGAAGTGGCAAAACCTTGCCAAGCATGAACTCAACGATATCGTGCCACCCGACGATCTGTGGGCTTTCCTCGAGGCCAACAAACCCGACACAATTATCCATATGGGTGCCAATTCGTCGACGACCGAGCGGAACGCCGATTTGATCCTTGAGCAGAATTTCCGCTACACGCGACGATTGTGGGCATGGTGTGCGGCACACAAGGTACGTTTCATCTATGCCTCGTCGGCGGCAACCTATGGCGACGGATCAGCCGGATTTGCCGACAATGAAACGAAAGCGGGACTCGCGCAGTTGCGACCGCTCAACCTGTATGGCTGGAGCAAGCACCTGTTTGATCGCCGGGTTGCCCGCTGCGTTGCGGACGGCGCGGCATTGCCGCGGCAGTGGGTTGGCTTGAAATTCTTCAACGTGTTTGGCCCTAACGAGTTCCACAAAGGTCCTATGCGGAGCGTCGCGCTACAGGCATTCGAACAGTTGAAACGGGACGACACGATCAACCTGTTCAAATCGCATCGTCCCGACTTCGAGGACGGCGGTCAACGGCGTGATTTCGTCTACGTCCGCGATTGCGTCGATGTCATTTTATGGCTACTCGATAAGCCGGCGGTGAACGGTCTCTACAATCTTGGCACGGGGTCGGCGCGCACCTTTGCGGACCTCGCAGCGGCGGCGTGTCGAGCGCTCAACCGTGAGGTAGATATCGCCTATGTCGATATGCCAAGCGAGCTTCGGCCGCGTTATCAATATTCGACCCAGGCGGAAATGGGCCGATTACGCGAAGCCGGGTATGAAAAAGAATTCACCAGTCTTGAGGATGCGATCGCCGACTACTTCCAGAAGTATCTCTTGAAGGACGATTGCTACCGCTAGGCGGCGATGCCGCAGAGACGTTACGAATCGACTTCACCCGATTTCAGGATCTTGAAGGCGGCGTAAACGATTTGCAGCATAGAGCGCAAATCGCCGAATTTCCTTGTTTCTCAAGGCCGGCGCCATACGTTTGGGCTCGGTATCGCGAACCAGGGCGCCGCCGAACCTACCAGCGACTATGAGCCCTGTCGATTGGGGTATTAACTCGTGCGGAAATGCCTCAGCGACCGCGAAATAGAAGCGATCGCAGTGCGGTAAATATTCCGGCCACTTTTCATCGCCGCGAAAATCGGCAACGCTAAGCTTTATCTCGACGATCACGACATCGCCTTTGTTGTTGAGCCCAAAGACGTCGGCGCGACGTCCGTTGCCCAGGCGAAACTCAGTGAGGGCGCCATAGCCCATATTGTGCAGCAGCCGGCAGACGCCGCGCGACACCGTGCCGGATATCTGTTCGTCCTGTCGATCCAGCCGCGCCAGATCGAGTTCAAGCTCTGGTTTCATGCGACGCGCTCGCGAAAAAGGCTGGTAAGCTATGCCGCAGGCCCCTTCGAGGCAAGCCGGGCAGAACCGTATCGGTCATGTCCGCTTTGTCTAGGTTGACGCCTTCAAGCACCGCTTCGGACAGATTGCAGCGCGTGAGGTTCGCCCCAGCGAGGTTCGTGCCGTTGAGATCAGCACCGCGTAAATAGGCATCGGTTAGGTCAGCGCCTGCCAAATTGGCTTGTGATAGATTCGACGGCCACATGCGGCCTGTGACCTTGCCCTGGCGGTCTTTGAGCGCAATCGACGTGAGATTTATCCGTCGCAGCTTGGAATGGTCGAGCACCGTTCCGATCAAATTGGCGCCGCGCAGGTCGGCCAACGATAAATTGACCGACGTCATTACCGCAGCGGACAAATCGGTAAACAGCAGGGCGCACTTTGACATAGTAGCGCCCGAAAGGATCGTCGCACTGAGATCGGCGCCACTGAGCACCATGCCGGTAAGGTCGACATTGGTTAGATCACGCCGTGCGAGGTCGGCGCGATGGCCGCGCACACCGTCGGTGCTAATCCATAACGCGTGCGCTTTCACAATTTCCTGAACGTCGAGATCCAGACTATCGAGGCGGGTGGCCATAATCGTATCGCGCGTATCGGCTGCCGATAGATCCACACCCCTGAGGCTCACGCCCTTGAGATTAGCCTCCCGCATGTCGGCGAATTTGAGGCTTGCGTCGGTAAGCGTCGCGCCCGATAGATTGGCTTCCTTGAGCACGGCGCCTTCGAGATGGGCCCCTGTAAGATCGACGCCGGAGATATCCGTCGTCATCAACTCAGCCTTGCTTAGCGACGCGCCTTTCATCGAAGCGCCCGCCATATAGACTTTGTTGAGATTCGCGTTGGGCAGGTTGGATTGGTCGAGGTTTGCGTCAGACAGATCGGTGTTACGGAGCGATTTTTTGTCTGGATCAAGCGCGCCTGGGCGGAGATAGGCTTCGGCAAGATTGGCGCCGTTTAGCTTGGCGCCGTGGAGTTGCGCACCGCGAAGATCGGCGCGGTGCAAGTTGGCACCCGAGAAATCGGCATTGCGCATGTTGGCGCAGAAAAAATCGGCAAAGCTGAGGTCGGCGCTGGCCAAATTGGTGTTAACCAGATTGACTCCGGTGAGGAACGCTTGTTGCAAATTGAGGCCGGGAAGCCGCAAACCCGCGAGGTTGACGAACTTAAGGTCAGCGCGGCGGCCACCTGACTGGCCGCGCACATACTTCTCGTGCTGCTTCACGATATCGACAAACTCAGCCGGTGTTAGATCCGTCGCCGCCATTGCAGCGCGTACCTTCATGTTCTGGGTCGCCAAGGGATATTTTCCACTTTGTTACGGCAATCCCCCCGAACGTACCCGGGTTCCCCCTTACCGTCTGTGACCGTGATCACATCGTCCGTGATCGCAGCCGCGACAGATGGTGCCTCAGCGTAGTCCAGCGATGATTAAAGAGTCCATGAATGTAGGTCCGATCTTGCTGCCTTCAGCCACTAACTCAGTTGGTTGTCCACTCTACCGTGGGTATACAAAGATTTTGAATCGTTGAACGGTTAGCATGGTTCTTGCCGTCCCACTGTTCCCGGGTAATAGTCAATGGAAAAATTTTTCTTCAAGGGCGTTACCTCCCTCTTAACGTCTAAGGTAAGGACGGTCGATCAATAGATCAATTGACAGGACTACACAGATGACTGCGGAGAACACCCAACTCCACCAAGTCACTGCCCCAATCGAGTAGGGTAATCACCTTGGATAGGAGACGATTACCTCAACCATTAGTTGTATTTGGTTAATGCGAGGAACGGCTGGATAACCGTTATCGGGAGATCCCCAACTCGCTTTGCTCGAACGGAACCTAATTTCCGGCACTAATATTGAAATCGTTGGCGGTCAACAGTGGCACGAGGTCGATTCCTTCAGCTGAAAAGGCCGAATCTGCGCCCTCCAGTCGATCAACCAGCGTTACCACTTTGCGGACCTTGCAACCGAGCTCGCGCACCGCGTGCACCGCTTTGAGCGACGATCCTCCCGTTGTGGTGACGTCTTCGACAATCAAAACGTTTGCACCGGGAGAGAGATCGCCCTCTACCTGCCGTTTGGCGCCATGGTCTTTGGCCTGTTTGCGAACGAAAAACCCGGTGATCGCCTGGCTGCGCTGCCAGCTACGCAGGCCGATGCTGGACACGATCGGAATCGCACCGATTTCCATCCCGCCGACGTAGTCGTAATAGGGCTCGTCGTCGGCGATGGCATCCAGAATCAGGTTGCTGATCAGGGATGCGCCCTCGGCGTCGAACATCGTCGGCTTCATATTGAAATAAAATCGGCTGGTAGCGCCCGAGGCGAGGGTTACTTCGGGGCCGATCGATAGGGATTTTTTCGCGACGATATCGCGCAAGCGGTCGCGCATGGTCGTGTTGTTAGCTGCTGCCGAACTCATGCTGCCACCCGGTGAAAAGACTACTCTAGGCGTCGAATACCCGGTCGAGGTAATGCGCGAAGGTATGATGAATGCTTGCTTCCATGCGCGAGATCGGTCCGGGTTGGTAGCTCGCCAAGGCCACCGCTTCCTGGGTATCGACGACGATGCCGGTGTCTTCTTCGAAGACGATGTGCGCAAAATCGTGGTGAACCTTCATCTTTTCATCGAGATCGGGCCGCTCAAACACTTCTTCGGGGAACAGCTGATAAACGATCAGCCGCGTTTCAGTGAGCGAAACCGGCCAGGCGAGAACCGCCAACACACTGTCGATTCGGCCAACAATGCCGAAATTGGGCGGCATATGCCCGAGACAAGCGAAATCCCCGGGTTGATCCTTCATCCACGGCATCGCGCCAAATACGGACTTGCCTTCGGGCACGAGCGGCGGATCGCTATAGAAGGCGCTGAAACGGCCGCTTTCGTGCAGGTTGAAGCCAAGCCCTTCGGTTGTGATTCCGGCGCCGAAGGTGCCGGCATGGGTTGCCTGGATGTGGTAGAGGTCGTGATTGTTCTCATCCATTATTTTCCAATTGCAGCCGAGATCCCACACCTGCTTGTCGCCGGTGCGACAGGCACCCATATTGAGCATGGCGAACTGGTCCTCGAACAGGGCGACATCGTCGCTAAGCGGACCTACCGCAGCATTGAACGACACGAAGACCCACCCCGCCCATACTTCACAACACAAGGTCCCTAAGCGGCAGGTCGAGAGATCGAAATCCTCGACATTGTCCATGAACGGCGCGCCGACCAACTGACCGGTGAGGTCGTAAGACCAGCCGTGGTACTCGCAGGTGAATCCCTTGGCACTGCCGGATTCTTTGGCAACAACGAGGCCGCGATGCGCGCAGCTATTGCGATAGGCATGGACGGTGCCGTCGTGCGCCCGAGCAACAATGAACGGCTCGTTCATCAGGCGAAAAGTCATGTAATCGCCGGGATTCGTGACCTCCTCGGCGCGGGCGACGCAGAGCCAGTCCCGCATGAAGATTTTCTCTTTTTCGAGATCATAGATCTCGGGTGAGGTGTACATGTAGCCCGGCAGGTGGCGCGCCCGATTGATTGGCGCCTTTGTTGCGGCGATATCGTGGGCCAGGCTTTGCGCGATATTTGGGGCAAGGCCCGCGCTTGTAGCGGTATTGGTAATGGCCATCATGTCCTCCCCGGCAGCCACCTTGTCAGTGGTCAAGCTTTTGCGTGTGCATTGGTGCGCCCGGCGAGATTCGAACTCACGACCTCTGGCTTCGGAGGCCAGCGCTCTATCCAACTGAGCTACGGGCGCCCAGCGCCACTCTAGCCGATACCGTACGCG